>Ga0209794_1000111_pt1 | contig 204614 bp, 169 predicted proteins | sample EBPBio232013_DNA_FD_185869 | JGI IMG/M metagenome (GOLD analysis project Ga0209794, IMG submission 185869) | Wastewater treatment Type I Accumulibacter community from EBPR Bioreactor in Madison, WI, USA - Reactor 1_5/23/2013_ DNA (SPAdes)... | ecosystem: Engineered > Bioreactor > EBPR >...
TTAATCCTGAGCCAGGATCAAACTCTTCATAGTAAAAGATTTTTGATTGATTGTTTCTCAAGAATTTTGACCTTAAACATCTCTGTTCAAGTGCTTGCTATCTCATATCTTCAAAGAACGTTATCCCTTATTTATTTAACCTGTCGCCAGGTCGGAATCTCTATTTTCATTTCCCCTTCTCCTCTCACTCTCTCTTCCTTTTCGGGGTGGCAAAGGTAAGTGTTTATTTTATCATTGCCAAATGTTTTTTCATTTATTTTTCCTTCCTCATTTTCTCGTCGTCGCTTGCTCTGGAAGGGGTTGCAAAGGTAATTCAAATTTTCTTATTGTCAAGTTTTATTTGAAATTTCTTTTGCTGAATTGTGAAAGAACATTGTGTTTCCCTCTTGCTGAAAGGGGCTGCAAATGTAGGGAGATTATTAGCTATTGCAAGTGCATTTGCAAAGTATTTCAATAACTATCTATCCATCAGGCTAAAAAAATGCAAAAATCAATCCAAATCAACCCTTGTCCTGCCCAAAAAAAGTATCGAATGACCAAAAAATATCACATTTGCTCATGCGAATTATTCAAATAAATTTGCCTCATCATCTAAAATCAAATGAATTTGTTTGAAAAACATCAGGCTTTATTAACCGATGCAGTAGCTGCATTGAAAAGCAGAACCTATTTTACTCCATATCCAGAAAACCCAAAAGCCTACGGCGAAGAGGCTGATGCCAAAGCGAAAGCTTGGATAAGCAGTATTATGAATAATAATTACACTGCTCTACCTGCTGCCGCCTCAGGCAAGTGGATTGGTGAAGAGATTTCTCCTTTCCTTCAATTAGGTATTGGTGTTAACTATCCCGATTATTCCATTGATGAACTTATTACACATGGTGTTGCAGCCCATGCTAGCTGGAGCAAGCAATCTCTTGAAACCCGTGTAGGTATATTAATAGAATCACTTGAACGAATCAAACTAAGGTTTTTTGATATTGCTTATGCTACCATGCACACCACCGGGCAATCCTATATGATGAGCTTCCAGGCTTCTGGTCCGCATGCCAACGACAGAGCGCTTGAAGCCATTGCTATGGGCTACCAGGAACTAAGCAGATATACCCATGAAACCAATTGGGTTAAACCAATGGGCAAGTTTGATCTTACCTTGAAAAAGAACTTCAAGGCAATGCCTAAAGGTTTAGGACTTGTTATTGGTTGCTCTACATTCCCGGTATGGAATACAGTTCCCGGTTTATTTGCCTGCCTGGTAAGTGGAAGCGCATGTATTGTTAAGCCTCATGCAAAAGCTGTTCTTCCTATTGCTATTGTGGTTGAAGAACTTCAGAACTTATTTGCGGAAGCGGGTCTTGATCGCAGCATTGTTCAACTAGCAACCGATACCCAAAATGAACCTAAAACCAAATTGCTGGCGGAACATGCTGCGATAAAACAAATCGACTTTACCGGAAACTCCAGCTTTGGTAGTTATATAGAATCTCTGCCTAAGACAACCTTTACCGAGAAGGCTGGAGTGAATTCAATTATTCTGGATTCAGCAAACGACCTCAAAGCTGTTTGCTCAAACATTGCCTTTTCTGCATCTTTATATAGTGGTCAAATGTGTACCGCTCCACAAAACATCTTTATATCTGCCGATGGCGTTCAAACTGCAGAAGGAGTTGTTTCTTATGCTGATGCTGTAACCGCACTTAAAGATGCGTTCAATGGTTTGATTGACCATCCCAAAGCCGGACCTGGAACATTGGGAGCAATTCAGGCCGATCTTACATTCAATCGGGTTAAAGAATTCGCTTCAAAAGGCCTTACTGAAGTGGTTAATTCAAAAAACATCCGCAATGAAGAATTCCCGGATGCACGAATCGCAAGCCCAATTGTGGTTGAAATCAATCCAAACGACCCTGCGCTTTACCGCGAAGAATGTTTTGGTCCGATAGTATTTATCATTAAAACCAACAGCTTTGAAGATTCATTGAATAGAGCTGTTGAGCTTGCTTCAGAAAAAGGAGCACTCACTTGTGGTGCTTACACCACATCCTTGGAGCGTCAAACCAAAATTGAAGATGCCATGAATGCCATTTATGTTCCGGTTTCTTTCAATTTTACCGGTGCTGCATTTATTAATTCACATGCGGCATTCAGCGATTTTCACTTAACCGGTGGCAATGCAGCTGGTAATGCATCTTTCACCAACGCCGACTTTATCAATAAAAGGGTGGTTTGGGTTGGAAACCGATACATGTAATACAATAATAAAAAAGGAGGCGCTCGGCCTCCTTTTTTATTTATCTGCTTACCAAATCAAATGCTTCGTCCGGTATATCTTCCACCTTCACCACTAAAAATCCATCCAAGGCATCATTGAAATGCGGGTCGATATTGAAGGCGATAATTTTCCCATTCAATTTCAAGTACTTCTTTACTAATACGGGTACTTTCAATTTCTGAGCCCCCTCGATATCTCCGATAAAATTATCCAATAGCTTTAAATCCTCACTATACTTCTTCATCAACAAATTCTTGCCTTCGGTTTTTGACTGATACGAGAAAGCTTTTCGGGCTTGAACCATTTTGGCTAACCTTTTATCCCAATGGTTGTGCCGAATATAGGCAACCAATAGGTCCTTACTCAGGTTCGAAAAGCTATTGCTAATGCTAACCGGGCCAATCATGTACCGGAATCTTTCAGGATTTGATTTCAGGTAAACGTGAACTCCCTTCCACAATAACATTAAAGGAGCAGCCTTTTTTTGATACTCGGGCCTAATCCAAGACCTGCCTAATTCAATGGATTGGAACAAGAGCGGATAAAAATCTCTGCTTATTCTAAACAATTCATGCAGGTAAAAGCCTTCAACCCCATATTTCCTGAAAATAATATCACCCTCTCCAACCCTATAAGCACCAACTAGGCGCTGTTCTTGGTTATCCCAAACAAAGAGATGCTTATAATAAGCATCGTAAGCATCTGTATCAAATGAACGATTTGTGCCCTCCCCTACCAATCTAAAGGTTAGCTCACGAAGCCTCGCTATTTCGCGCATAAGAGTTGGCGCATCCTTGTGCTTGCAGATAAAAACCGAAAACACATCGTAATCCACCAAATGAGCCTCTTTAGGTAATGCCTCAATTTCTGCAATCAACTGTGCTTTTGGGCTTTCATCAATAATAGGTTGGGGCCGTTTTAAACGTTTTAAGGGATTTACAACGGGAAGCTTTCGGGCATCCAAATGTGCACCCAAAGCATACGTTTTGGCTCGCACAAAATCTAAAATACCCGGAGCATTCATGCCTTCCATTTCTTTGAATACAATAGGCTTTCCGATTCGAAGTTTAATATCGTTGCGTTTATTAAACATCTCCGAAGGGAGTTTGATAGTTCTCAAACTGGGATGAAGAAGCCCAAGTAAATTGAAGCCCAAGCTATTGTGTCCCGAAAAGTATACTGGAACTACTTTCACCTTTGCTTTAGCAATTATTCTTCCAACTACAGGCTCCCACTCTTTATCCCGAATTTTCAGGTTGTTTAGCTTGAGCGCACTTACTTCACCTGCCGGGAAAATGCCAAGTGGACTTGTCTCCAAATGCTTCAAAATATGTTTCACTCCGGAAACATTCATTCCTTTTTCGCCAATATTCTCAAATGGATTCACAGGAATAAAGGAATCCTTTAAAGGTGGAATTTGCTGCAACAAGTAATTGGCAACAATTTTGAAATCGGGGCGTAATCGTTGAATCAGGGCGATTAATATTACCCCATCAATACCTCCATAAGGATGATTGGCTACTAAAATAAAGGGCCCTGTTTTCGGAATATTTTCTAGTTCTTCAGGACTAACCTGAAAATCGATTCCGAATTGCTTCAGAATTTCATCTGCAAAGGCAACTCCTGTTTCATCCTGACTGTTGCTATACACCTCATTTACACGCTCAAGTTTCAGAAGTTTCATGAGAGCGGGAGCCAGAATATCAAGCCGTAGCTTTTGAAGTTTTAACGCCTTTGAGAAATCGTCTTTCTCAATGAGTTTAGACATGCTTTTGTGATTTGTCACAATATACCAAAGAAATTAGGATTCTTTGATGGGTTAACAAAGACTTAATCTATTCCTTCTCGGAATCTTCGATGGCCTTTTCAATCATCTTCTCAACCACTTTTCTTTCCTGCTCAGAAAGATTCTTTTGGTCGGCAAGGCGCAATTGAATGCGTTTGTAGTAATCCTTTTTGTGCATTTCGAGTGCTACCCATTGAACATACACATTGTCTTTACGCACATAAGTTTTATTGCCAATTGTGCGTACATCACTTAGGCTGGTTGATAGCACCTCTCGGGTTAATTGTTGAAACCGCTCACCAAAATCGGCTGGTGTTCCTAAATTTCGTTCATTGATATAGGATTCAGAAACCGATTTCATTTCGGTTTGAACTGCAGATGCCAAGCGTTGATTGGCCAATAAAAGCGCTTTACTCTTTGCAGTCTCCATGTTTTGACTTTCTCCGGAAGCCACTGCACGAAAATAGCGGCCATTCGACCGATAAGAGCTTCCATCAAATGGGCCTTTAACTTCCTGCATTCCATTTTTTGATGAACCGCAGGCCATCAAAAAAATCATTCCAAGGATCAATAGATTTTTCATGCTTTACCACTAGAAATTTTTATGCCAAACTTATAATTCCCTTATGCGAGATACCAAAAATTTATCAATTGGAAAGCTTAAATCACTTTCTGTTAGTTGGCTAATCGACTTCCAATGAAATTTCAACACCTCGGTTTTCCCTGAAATGAACAAGGTTCTTTCCATTTCCGTTAGCTGTTGTTTTGGGTTGATAAGCTTTAGCAGGTAATAAATAGCTATAAGCTGGTCGGAACTTCTGAAAGCACTTTGCTGAAAATGACCTGTGGTATAAAAATGGCTATCAACCTTTACATCAAGGCCAGTTTCTTCTTTGAATTCCCTAACTACGCAATCTTCAGGACCTTCCCCAAACTCAACTCCACCACCAGGAAATTTGGTAAACTCCATTTCGGGCATGGTTTCATGAACCAACAAAACCTCCTTTTCGGCATTTAGCAAAATGCCATAAGACCTTACTGTGAATCGGCTTGGCTTGTTTTTTTCCATTTTTTCAAATCAGATAATGAAGCCTCAAACCCAACATGCACAATCAAACCAAGGGGATACACCTTTCTATCTCCCGAACTAACCGACAAAGGAAAAAACTGAATAAGCGGCTGAACGAAGAATTTTCCCTTTTCAAGTCTGTATTCCATTTTCACACCGGTATTCAATTGCAATGCAATGGGCGAAGCTTTAAATCCGCTTGAATCAAGTACAAATCGGGTATTTCCATCGATGGAATAACCGGTAATGGTTTCTGCAACCAAGCGATGGCGAAGCAAAACATTCAAAGCTAATCCTCCAGAAAAATAAAGACGGTACTTAAAGTTGGGAGAGCGGTACAATTGGGCATTCCACAAAACAGGTACCTGAACATATTGAAAGCGGTACTGATAAGTCAACTGCTTTTCAGAATTGGATAAATCCTCAATCATTCCGGTTCCAATACCCGGATATGTTTTGGCTTTAAAGGCTAAATTTTCTTGAACCCGATTAAACCCATAATCCGCATAACCAATCCCAACTTGGAGATTGGCTTCTTTGCTAAGCATTTTATTTACCCAAAGATTGGCTTGTATTCCAATACGAATGCTTTGTGTAGAATTGGATGTATCCAGGTAATTGCTCCAGGAATTTCCATTGATAATACTGGCATTCATCTGTGGTCCAAAACTGGCTCCATAAGTTAAATCTGCGCTGCTTTGAGCTACAGAAGATAGACTTGCCAAGGAAAGAAAAAGTATTCCGAATAAAATCAGTGATTTAATCCGGATTAAATTCAAGCTCTTCATGGTTATTATTTTTAGAATTATTCTCTTTAATCGTACTGTCTTTGAAAACTGAAAGTTCATTTTTCAGGGTTGAAAGAATTGCCTTTTTCTCTTCCTTCACTGTTTCCTTCACCTTTTCACCCAAGGCTTGCTTATCGTAAGTAAATACCAGTTTATCGGCCGGACCTTTTATCCGCAACATTAAAGTAGCTCGGCTTCCTCCCTCTTCCGATTCGCCAAACTCATTTGGTTTTACTTTTCGTTTGCGGTTTAACAATTCCGAAAGAGTGACCTTCATCCGATAATCAAGTACATTCCCAAAGGTATGTGTGCCTGAAAGCAACAAGCCAATTGCATTCGTCTTGATTGCCATTTCCGGAATAGAAACTACTTCATTTTTTATTTCAATCACATTCTTCATTTCCTGGAAACGCAAATCCCTAAGATCATTCAAATCCAAAAAGCCTGATAATGCATACAGTGGTGTGTAATTAAACAAGCGGCCTTCTTTCCATTCCAATTCACCCAAGGCATAAAACTCTTTGGTTAAGAAATTAAACTTGGAATCCCAAACCAATCTGGTTCTGAATTTCCCATTCAAAGTTCCGTCAATATGGCTTGATTTGATAGCGTTCTGACCAAAATCATCGAACTCCTGCAAAAGCTGTTTTACACGAACCCCTTTTATTTGTTCGTCGGTTACCAATGAATAATGGTCTGTACCAATTGTCAAACTACCCTTTGCAGAAACTCTTCCTGCCCAAGCCTTAAAACTCAATTCCTGAATTTCGAGTTCGTTAGACGCATAAATGGCTGTCAAACCAAAGTCGGAGCATTGAAATTTATCCTGCTTCATAGTTCTGGCCTGCACATCCAATTCAAGTTCAATAGCACGAGCAGTTGTTGTTTTGGAGGAATCAGCCGCCACACCAAAACTTGGCCAACCCATAAAATCCGAAACATCCAAATTACTTGACCTTGATTGTAATTTCACGATTAATGGAGATGCATTCGAATCAAACAATCCTTCCAACCGAGCCGAACCTTGAATGTCTGAACTACCCGATTTGACTGAAAGGTTTGAAACCACCAATTGCTTTCCTTGGAGTTGAGCCTTTCCTATAAGTTCTGAAATTAACTTTTTTGAATTCTGCAGCTCAATCCGGCTGGCATTTAAACCCAAATCAACAGAGGAGCGACCAAAATCAAGAGCCCAGGAACCCGTTTCCAAAACAGGCTTTAACTCCAGATTTAGATTTAAATCAGCAGAACCTGATATCGTTTTAATCGTATTGGCAGGATACCAATTTTGAATTTCTTGCAAATCAAGGAAGGCTTGAACCTGAGTGGTGATTTTTTTCAGCTGGCCCAATTGTATTTCGGCATTACCGCTAAACCGAGATTTTTCCAATTTGCCAGATACATTTCTTAAGGATAGCACAGATTGATTATCTCCTCCAATACTTCCTTTCCAATTTCCTTCCAGTTCAATCGCCTGTAAAGCCAATCCTGTTTTGGTATTTTTTAGGCTTCCATTTTGAATTCCGAATTCAATAGCCAAACTACTTCCTTTTTGAACTGAAGGATTTGAAACAAAACTTCCTTTGAACGTAGTTTTTCCTGTGGCTTTAAATTCATTAAAAGTTGCTGGCAATTGAATTGGCAATAAACTAAGCAGTTGAGTAATGGTGGTTCCCGGACTATTGAAATTAAGTTCTATCTGTTTATTTGTATTCAATCCAAAAAAGCCCTTTACCTCAAGGGGTAATTTGTCTAAAAGCAATTTCGTTTTTCCTAAAACAAACTTCTTGTCGTTCACATCCATGCTAGATTGAATATCTATGGATTTGTTTTGAAGGATATTCAGGTTATCGATACGAAGCTGATTCATCAACATGCCGGCATCTACAGCAAGTGAATAGCTTGATTCAGAAAAATCTCCTGAAAGGCTTGCTTTGCCGATATCGAAATTTGTATAAAAAACAGCGGGAGCATCCAAATAACTGAATCGACAATTGGAAAGCCGAATACGCTTTAAACTAAGTTTAAATTCAGACGACTTTCCTGAGCTAGGAATTTGCTCCTTTACAATATTCCAATTTACAGTACCATCTAAAAGCTTTTTCAAATGAACAGAGGCCCCGTTAAGTTCAAAGGATTGGATGGTATAATTCCCTTGAAGCATTTGAAGAGCATTAAAACCCAGATAAGCCTTAGCATCTTTCACCAAAAAAGAATCCCCTGGAATAGGAGAAGTAACACTAAGTCCTTTGAAGGAAAAGCTTACCTCTGGAAAATTACTAAAAACCTGGATATCGATATGATCAACTGAAACCTTGGCATTTAAATTGGCATTTAATTCATCAAGAACCAATCGCTTCACCTTGTCGAGATGCTGATACACGAGAATCCCAAAACTGAGGAAACCCATAAACAGGCACATCGCAGTAATCAATATGTATTTAAAACACTTGTTCATAATCGACTAACGAAAATCGGCACATTAAATGGCCTCGCCAATTTTTTGAATTCACAATTCCTGCGTTTGAATAAGAAAGTGTTCACAAGAAACTAAACCATCTAAGAGAAGAAAAAGAATTAATGGATGCAGATAGCTGAAGAAATGAAATGGCAATATTTGAAATCCGAATATTATTGAATAGGAAAATGAACCAACTCAGACATATCTATGAAAAACTGAAATCAACCATTCAAAAGAACCTGGTAAAACATCTTTTTAAAAATGCTCGGATTTGAAGCCGAAAATGAAAATCCTTTAAAAGCAGAAAACCCCATCAATCTTGCGATTAACGGGGCTTTTAAGAGTGGAAGCACATGGATTCGAACCAAGGACCCTCTGCTTGTAAGGCAGATGCTCTGAACCAGCTGAGCTATGCTTCCGATTGGGGACTGCAAAGATAGGGCAGGAACCCAAAAATCCAATACTACTTCCAAAAAAAAGCAAAATATCTGCTCAACTTCTGATTATCAATTGAATAAAATTAATCATAAAAAGATTAAGTATTTTTTACTACAATCAATTTGATTGAAAGAGCAGATTTCATTGAGAAAACTATTTTACAACCCAATACTAAAAATAGCCTAATGAATGCGGAATGAAAAATCAAAACCGGAAGACAACTAAAACAAAGTAATTAAACCCATAAACATGCAACAGAACAAAGGTTAAACCGTAAATGGAAGCATATCTATCCACAATAAGAAGAAATGAATAGTTTTATTGTGCCGAATGCTATTCGCTATGAATTCAACCCCATTCTCATAGGAAAAAAATCCCTAAACGAGATAATTATCCAATACATTAAAGAAAAAAAAGAAAAAAAAAGGCCTCGCAATGCGAGGCCTTTTTCCGGGATTAATACTCCCAATAATCGTGTTCCTTCTCAAACAATTCCTGTTTGATTCTTTCACCCTCCAAGAGTGATGCAACACCGTTATCTTTAAACTGATCGTACTCTTTGATGTACATATCATGCTGGTTCGCTTCTTTGGTAATGTAACTGGTGAATAACCTGTTTTCAAACCAATCGTCGTAGGTTAAACGAGCAGCATCATTCTGGCGATTGAATATTTCATAATTCACCAACAAATGCCTTAAATCGTTTTCCCCGCTTCCTTCACGAGCATGGTACTTCAACACACACAAATCTTGCTCACCCAAATCAATACCCTTAATACGCACATTGTAACGAGGCGCAATGGATACGATGCGGACATACATTTGACTGTGTTTTTTGTCAAACAACCAATCTTCTACTACGCGGTACTTTTGAATCCGTAACTCAGGCACCATAGGAGTAATAATGGTATCTGTTTCAGTTAGTGAAGGATCGTTTGGATCAATCGGAGTTTCGATGTAATCCGTATCTGTACCAAGAGTCAGAAAATATTCAATGGACATCTGGGAAGAAAGTGAATCATTGGTATAAGGAATGATTTTGCCCTCTTTGATGTTGTTGTAAAGAATCACACTCAAAGGATTCTTTGGCCAGGCCATAGGTTGATTCTGTTTCTCACGCACGTCGATTACGCGAACGATACGCTTAGCGAAAAACACGTCGGCTTCCCTCAGGTAGGGCCATGGAATAACTTTTCTTTCGGTAACAGCCTGTCTGTTGTAGATGAAATCATCATACACACCCTGAGCGAAGGAAGTGAAACTCAGGATTCCAAACAGAAGAACTACCAGTGATTTCTTTATCATTGCTATTTTGTTTGAATCAAATTTATTGTCTTACAGTAACAGTAAGTGAACTAGGCAATTGAACTGCACCTGCAGGACCTTGAGCACTTACACCGGTTAAGGTATAGGTATCACCAGGTTTTGCAAGGTTCAACAATGCTTTTGCTTCACCAGTAATATTGGTTCCTTGTCCAGGTGCAAATTTACCATCACCTCTTTTTGGTTGATAGATCAAAGTCCAACGAAGTGTAGTAAAGTTCACACCTTCAAACGCAAAGTCTTTCAATGCAGTGATAACAAAGTTTGCAGCTCTGATTTCACCAGCAGAGTAAGAACCTGATTGCGCAATTGAACCCAATTGAGGCATTGGTTTAGGGATTGGACGAACACGGTACTTCTGGAAGCCCATTGTTTTTCCGTTCACGTTAGCAGTAATGGTAACTTCTTTTTCAGAACCACCAACTGTCAACAAATAGGTTCCATCCTGTTTGTCTTTTTTCAGAGTTCCACCAGATGAGCATGTAACCTGAACCTCACGAGCAGATACACCTGGAACTGAAACCGAGATTGGGTTTTCAAGACCGATGTAAACTACATTCATTTTGGTTGCAGAGATTACTGCCAAAGGCTTTAGTGCGAAGTAAGAACCTTCAACTTCATCACGCTTAGGTTTACCTTGAGCGTCTTGAGTGATAATTACAGCTTTGAACTTGTTTTCACCTTCAGATTGAGGGGATACTTCATATTTACCCACACCACCTTCAACTTTTACTTTGGCACCATTTACAGTAATGTCTGGGTTGGTACGTGAAGAAGAAGCAGCTAGGAAGATATCAGCAGAATATTTGTTACCAATGGTGATATAAGTACCATTGTTAGGGATAATCTTAGCCTCAAGTTTGTCGATAATCAACACATCTTCTTTGATTGAACCTTTCAAGTAATCAAGAACCTGAGCTTCTGTATTTTTGATATCATTCTGGATTTTAGAAATGATAGCAACAACAGCCGCTAAAGGAGTATGCTCGAACATTTCAGACTCCCAAGTACCTTTTTTAGGTTCCTCAGTAATCAAATCTGATTTAATCTCTGCACGTTTGTCAGCAGGTACGAAAGCAAGAATCTTTTCGCGGAGTTCGTTGATTTTATTCTTAACCTCTTTACCTTTTCCTTGATTAATCATCAAGTTAGCGTGTTTCTCCATGTTTGAAGCTTCAGCAACTTCACCATCTGGATCACCATCTTTACGACCACCGCCGGCAGTGATTAACTGCTCTTTCAAGGTGGCGAAGTATTTTACACCTTCGTCAGCAATTTGTTTTACCTGCATGGCTTTGTCATAAGCCTCTTTACCTTTCGGGTCAGCAGGACTTATTTCCTTGTGGTACTTATCAATTTGCTTAAGTGTATTCTCATTTTTCTTGTCGATGTTCATGCCAGCACGATCCATGCTGACTTCCACCATGTGGAAGGCTTTAAGAATCTCAGCCGATACGTTTAGTGCCAACAAAGCTGTTAACACCAAATACATCATGTTGATCATCTTCTGCCTTACGGAAACTTTACCTCCTGCCATTTTTTTCTACGCTTAAGATAGTATTGGTTAAGGTGTATTAGTTGCTACGAACGTTCATTGCGGCAAGCATGTTACCGTAAACGCTATTCAAGTTAGTCAGGTTCTTAGACAATTTATCCATTTCTGATTTGAATTGTTCTGCCTGAGTGTTTGACTCATTAAGGGTAGTAACAACTTTTGACAAACCACCAACAAACTGGTTGATAGATTGGATATGTTTGTTTGACTCAGAAATCTCAAGTTCATAGATAGAGTTCAAAGAAGAAAGGTTTTTAGTCATTTTCTCAATTTGAGCACCGTATTCACGTGAACCTTCTGAAGCACTAACTAGGCCTTCCATTGCACTTACTGCTTTTGAGTAAGAAGTATTGATGCCGGTGAGGGAATCGGCAGCAGCTTGTACATTCTTAGTGTATTTTTCTGTAGCTGAAGCAGCGCTAGAAAGATCTTTCAAACCTGTAACATTTTCATTTAATGCACGGATTCCATTTCCAAGGCTGTTGATTAAATCTGGACCAATTTTAGCGTCCTCTAACATTTTATCCAATTGCTGAGTGATGCTACCTTTGTTGCTTGTTGTTTTCTTTTCTTTGGGTTCTAGACCTGCCAATTCAGGATAAACTAAGGTCCAGTCTGGTTCTTGGTGTGGTGGCTCGAATGCAGAGATGAAGAAAATCACGGCCTCTGTTAACAATCCTACCATCAGCATTCCGTCGGCACCTGGTAAGTGGAGAATCTTAAATAGAGCTCCTACGATTACTACTGCCGCACCAATACCATAGGCTTTTGCCATGATTGACTTGAAAAGCTTGCTTTCTAAAAAACTGTTTTTCATCTGCTTGTTTGGGTTAAAGTGTTATTGAATTTGCTTATGTGTTTATTTTTTATCTCTGTTTGAACGACCTACGTAAGGTTGAATTGTTCTAAATCCGGTGTATGAGTTTGCGGAATCTTGGTACTCATAAGAGCGACTTCCAACTTGAATGAAGTGAGAAATATCTTTCCAAGAACCACCACGAATTACTTTTCTTTTCAATGTTTCTGAATCTTCGTCTTTGGCATCGTATTGGTAATCTGAGTTCAAATCGTGTGTGAATAAGTGAGCAGACTCAGCATAAGCTGTAACGGTCCACTCAGACACGTTTCCACTCATATCATACAAACCAAAATCATTCGGGAAGTAAGAAGCAACACGAATTGGATATACACCACCGTCTGCTGCGTAATCACCTCTTCCTGGTTTGAAGTTAGCCAAAGAACATCCTTTCGCATTTCTTACATATGGACCACCCCAAGGATACATACTTTGGTCTCTTCCTCCGCGAGCTGCATATTCCCATTCGTATTCAGTTGGAAGACGGAATGCTGTTACACCGTTCTCACCGTTTTCAGCATAAAATGCATTCAATTTAAATGTTCTCCAGTGTGCGAAAGCGCGAGCTTGTTTCCAGTTCACACCCACTACCGGATAATCATCGTATTTTGGGTGCCAGTAGTACATAGTAGAGATTGGCTCATTGTATGCATAGGTGAAATCACGCATGAAAACCAAAGTATCCGGATAGATTTCAACCTCTTCAGTTTTCTTGAATTTCTCCCTTGATACTTTGTACGAATCCTGACGCTTCAACTGAGCAGCAGCGCGCAAATCGATATAATCGTAGCGGTACTTGATTTTACGTACGTCGTACTGTTTAGTGCGGTAGTAAACCTCACCACCTTGGTAGTACAAGTCCTGAATATCTCCATTCTTCATGTCCTCTTCTTCAATATCCTCGTCATACTTGATAGCATGATCACCGGTTTCTTCACCGGTAATAGGATCCAGAAGCGGCTCCTGAAACTTCTCTCCCATTCTTTCACGGAAGATGGAGTCGAGAACTGCATCCACAAACTGGCGATATTCGTTGTTGGTGATTTCAGTATCATCCATATAAAATGCAGTGATAGTGATTTGCTTGTTAGGAGCAATCAAAGCATTGGGGATGTCCTGTTCGTTGGCACCAACGTGAATTGTACCAGATGGAATATACACCGTACCGTAAGGTTGCGGGTGGAACCAGGCCTTGCGACCCTGAACGCCCGTTAGTTCCCCGTTATCGGAACTCAGACCGCAAGCAGCCAGAGAGCTCACAAAAAAGGAAATTACGATCCACCTAAATGTCTTCATCTTAGTCTTGATTATAATTAGTCGATTTGGGCAAATTTATTAATTCTAAAGTTAAATGCAAGTTTTTCAACAATTGGCTAAAAAACGAGACACTTCTTAATTTATTACATGAAACGTGGAGTTAAAACCGGAACTGGTGGTTTATAGGTCTTTGGAATAGAAATCCCAAAGCAATATCTCAACATAATTTCATGTGAGCCAGAGCTATAATTAAGAATTCGAGTTGTAGTCAAGTCGTAAGAATACCCAACATACAAGTTTTGCAAAGCTTGAGGTCTGTACCCCAATAACACCACAGCAGCATCCATTGGTCTCCAAGTTAAACCGCCATACAAGCTACCATTCCAAACTGCGTAACAGTTCAAATCTGCCTGAATTTTAGCTGGGTCTTTCTTAATTAAGATATTTGGCTCCAAAGAAATTTGTGAGGATAAATTATACTTGGCACCTGTCATCAGGTAGTAATGCATTTTGGTATTCACCATGGTGCTGCCACCATTCCATTCGTAAGTAACAGATCCCTGGTTCAGGTGTGAAGCTGATAATCCAACGTAGAAATCATCGAAACCCATTAATGATTGTTTGGTATAGTAAATACCTGCACCAAAATCCATAGTGCTTCCACTTACAGCTGAAGTTGGGATTTTAGGATCACCTTCTTCTTGCGGACGTAATTTTGTTCCATCCAGAGATTTCTGCATCAGGCCTGCGCTTGCGCCAATGGCTAATACATCACCATTCTTTAATTGTTGCTTGTAGGAAAGTGAAAGTGTTGGGTTGATTGAAACTTCAAAACCAAGCTCATCGCGAAGCAAATGAAGACCCACGCCTAATTTATTACCAACAGGAGCATTGAACGAAGCAACCAAGTTAGTAGGGGCTGCACCTCTTGGAACGCCACCCGCTTCGGTTCCTCCTCCAAATCCCGTCCATTGCGTACGCTGAAGTCCGGTAAAGCAAAACTTATCTCCATTTCCTGCAAATCCAGGATTCAGAACCAATTTATTGTGCATAAATTGACTGTAATGAGGATCCTGTTGGGCATTGGCTGCCAAACCGGTTGAAAGACCCGCCAACAGAGTAAAAATTCTGGTAAAGCTTAATTTCATTCGCGTTCCGATTACTATATGGAAAACAATAATACGGAATTTTTCGTATTTAACAATTAATAACGAACGTAAATGAAAAATAAAGAAACAGCTAAATTAGCTGGTAGTTAGCTAGTTAAGATTTGTTATAGGCCTCAATAAATTTATCAATTGCCATTACCATTGAAGGAGTTGCCGGAGTTGGAGCCTGAATATTGACGTCTAAACCTGCATCAGTCATAGCTTTGATGGTTGTTGCACCAAAACCTGCAATAAGGGTATTGTTCTGTTTGAACTCCGGAAAATTTTCAAATAATGAGCGAATATCCGCAGGTGAAAAAAAGGCAATTATATCATAATTCACGTGCGTTAAATCCGATAAATCAGAGGATTTAATGCGGTAGAAGAAGGCTTCTTTAAACACAATTTTGCTCTTCTTCATAAACTTTTCGATGTCTTGCTTTCTCCAGTCTGAGCAAGGGAAAAGGTATTTCTCTGTAGGATGATTTTTAAAAACAGCCATCAATTCAGTTTCAGTTCCTTTTCCTGTAAAAATTTTCCGCTTACGCACCTGAATGTATTTAGCCAGGTAATTGGCAATACTTTCATTCACACAGAAATACTTCATCTCAGCAGGAATTTCGACCTTCAACTCCGTACACATGCGAAAGAAGTTATCGACCGAATTTCTGGAATTCAGGATAATCGCGGTGTAATCGAGAATATTCACCTTTTGCTGGCGAAACTCTTTGGCTCCAATTGGTTCCACCTGAATAAACGCACGGAAATCCATTTTCAATCCGTATTTGCGGGCCAGGTCAAACCAAGGCGACTTTTCACTCTCCGGCTTGGGTTGCGAGATAATGATGCTTTTTACTTTTGAGTTTTTCAATTGAACCAGGTATTTAAATACAGTTTAAATACAACCAAAAAAGGCAATATTTCGAGGGCGCAAAGATAAATAAAAAGATAGAGGAATGGATAACCCTTTACGCTTAGGCCCATCAGAACATCTTTCAACAACCTGAAAACGATGGTTACCAACAGGACAATTAAGGCAAAATCCCCTATTAACATAGCAGATTCGGCCGTTGGCACATAAATGTAAAGCAGATTGAAGAAAATTAACACCAGGCCTGCCAGATTGCTTGTTGAGAGCGTATTCAGCAAAAAGAGCTGTCCAAATTGCCTTACTTTAAAAACAGATGATATGAAAAGCTGGATGAGCATTTTGCCCAGATATATCAAAATCAAGGTAAAAAACACCTTGAAAAAAAGCTCCGAATTCGATAAGGTGTCTAGCATTCTTCGATTTTCAGCATAACTCACTAAAAACAGTGCTAAGGAGGCTAGATAAGCTAAGAATATTCCAATTCCGGTGATCACGGAATCTACTCCTCGTTCGAGATAAATTCGAATATCGGTTGTGGTGTCAAATGCGATGGAAAGCGTTTCATCAAACCTCCGAATATTCATCAACCTCAGAATTGCAACAAATATGAGAATCGCCGCAAGCACAAAAAACTTCCAATTTCTATCCTTCTTTTTCCTGAAGCCAATTTCTTTTACACCCGGCAAATCGCGGTGAGAGAACTCTTCTACCTTTTCGGGGGCAAGATGCCTGATGGCCTCATAAGGAAAGATAAACTGACGCATCCGCTCCGGTTTTCTCAAACTATCCAATAAGGGGAATTTAGAGGAGGTTGGAAGCACAAAGGTATCTACCTGTTGAACCCCAATTGTATCGGTGATTGCTACATTAGGTTGTGGTGCAGGTGAAATGGACGGCTGCCCAAAAACCGGCGCCAGGCAAACCAAAAAAACCAGGATATTTAGTAAAGATTTCTGCACTAAAATAAACTTGAATATCCAACATGAATTCGAGCGGAATTCAAATTAAAACCTGCATTCCCGGTCTTACCCAAGGCATAATAAAAAACCAATTTACCGGCACCCGTTTCCGCCTGCATTCCAAGGCCAAAGCCCGGGGCCTGATTGATTGTGGAACTCCTGCTTATGTTGGTGTACATACCTTGATTGTAAAAGGCACAGAAATATGAGTCCTGCCCAAATTTATACCTGAATTCCGATAAGCCAATTGCATACTTATCGGCAAAAATACGCTGTTCATCAAATCCGCGCAGTGTTTTTAATCCACCAATCCGAAAATATTCATTCAAAAACAATTGCTTTGCATACAATGCTCCTACCGAAATCTGGTTAAACCATATCCAGTTTCCAAAAATTTTGGTTTGTAATCCTGCCTGAAATTGCCCCTTGAATCGCACAGACTGTAGATTAGCGGTTTCATACAAATTGTAAGAGTTTCCATTTTCATTCTCAAACTTCATGGAGGCAATTAGCGGATTTTGAACCAGGTTTCGCAAGCCCATTCCCACTTCAGTTTCAAGCTCCCAAACATTTCGAGTTAACCTGAAGAAACCTGGTGTTTTCCGAGTTATGCGCAAACTCAATTGATTCAATCGAAAATCTGAAAAATCAGGTAGCTGAGCTGAAAGACGAATAGTTCCGGTATCCGGATTTAACAAATCAACGCGTTGCCAAGCATACAACAATGCCCATTCAAGATGCTTAGTTATCAGTTGACTTAGACCTACACCAGCCTGCAAATCGAGGTAAATACTATCAAACCGAAGCAGGGAAAAATTACCGGTAAACCCAAACCCTGTTCTCCAAAATGCAGGGTCATCAAACTGAATTTTTAAATCGGAAGAGCCAGCCCTAAAACTTCGAAAACTAACCTGCAAGGATTTTCCGGTTGAGAGCAAATTTTGAAGTTTGAGGTTGATATCTCCAGTAAGCACCAATTTCCCATTAATAGCACTATTTGGTGCTACACCCAAAAAGCCATCAAAAGAGGAGGCATTCTTCTTGTTGAAATAAAAATAAGGCTTTGCTCTATTCCCATAATAGTAGAGTGCATAAGGGCGAACCTGTTGAACAAAAGGTAATCGGATTAATTTTGATTCTGCCAACTTTAACCGCTCCTCTGAATAGTTCTGTCCCGGCTTCAAGCCTAGGTAATTTGACAAAAAGTTGGATTTTAACTCGGCAGTACCGGCCAATCCAATTGAATCAAACAAGATAAGTGGGCCTAAATCTGAAATGAGATTTGCGTAAACGCTTTGGGTATCCAGCTGAAAATTCTTTAGCTGTAAAAGGGCAAATGGAAAACCCTGATTTTGCTTCTCTAAAAGATATGCATTTCGTAAAGTGTGCCAACTTTGCCTATCGAGTAAAAAGGAGGAATCGGCTTGAATATGGGGCCAAAACCATTCGCGCAAATCTGATTCGGAAGGATTGATTTTAAGCCTCAGCGTGTTCCAATTTCTACCGGGGCTTATCCAAATACGCAGTGAATCAGCGTTAGCACTGGATTTTAGGGAATCTATTCTCGGGGCAAGAAACCCGGATTGCAACCAAAATTGAGTGATTTCAGCTTGGCAACTAGAAGAATCCGGAATTGACTTTACAAGCAATACTTCTTCAGCTGAGCCTGATTTCAATACGGTTAACTGCACTTGCGCCTGAAGTTGTACACAGCAAAACAAGAAGCATAAAAAAAGAATATTCTTCAGCCGCATTGAGAATGATAGATTTGCGAAATAAACCAATTCTAACGTATGGCTGGCATCTATCTTCATATTCCATTTTGCAAACAAGCCTGCCATTACTGCAATTTTCATTTCAGCACCAACCTCAGCAAAAAATCTGCGCTGGTAGAAGCCTTGGTGAAAGAAATTGAACTCAAACGCGGTTTTTCTGAATTTGAAGGCATTGAAACCATTTATTTTGGAGGAGGAACACCAAGTCTGTTGACACATCAAGAATTGAAATTAATTATTGATGCCCTCCGAAGAAATTTCGATTGCCATGAAGTTCAAGAGATAACCATTGAAGCGAATCCGGATGATATTGAAAAAGAATTGGCCTTAAGCTGGAAAAGTTTAGGCATTAACCGAGTGAGTTTAGGCGTTCAGAGTTTTAGGGATTCCGACCTCAAGCAAATGAATCGGGCTCATACAGCTAACCAATCCATTGAAAGCATTAAAATCCTTCAGGAATCTGGCTTCAACAATATTAGTATCGACCTCATTTATGGCATTCCAGGACTAAGCAATGTGGATTGGACAAGAAATATTCAACAAGCCATTTCACTTGGCATTCCGCATGTATCTAGCTACTGTTTAACGGTTGAAGAAGGAACAGCTTTGCATCATTATATTCGGAAAAAAAATTGGCCTGATACCGATGATGAAATTTCTGCCCAACAGTTTCAACTCCTGATTGAAAACTTAGCAGAAGCAGGTTTAGGGCAATATGAAATTTCAAACTTTGCTAAACCTGGGTTTGAATCAAAACATAACAGTTCGTATTGGCAAGGCAAAATCTACTTGGGATTTGGCCCAGGAGCACACGAGTATCACTCCGGAAAACGCTTTTGGAATATTTCATCCAATTCCGGATATATTCAAGCTATTGAATCAGGTAGAATCCCTTGCCAATCTGAAAAATTAGGCAAAAAGGATGTATTGAATGAATACATCATGACCTCATTAAGGACCCGCGAGGGCTTATCGTTAAAGCGGCATGTGGAATTGGGAGGAATTCAAACCGAGGCATTCAACAGCAAACTGAAAGGATGGGAAAGTGAAGGCAAACTTATCCAAAACGGAGATCGAATTCAGCTAACTGCCACCGGACGATTCTTCGCCGATGGCATCGCTTCTGATTTGTTTGAACTGGATTAGAGCTTTATGCAAACATTCTTTTGTTCGGTAAAGAAACGAAGTGCTTCCCAGCCACCTTCCCTACCCACTCCACTTTGATTCATTCCACCAAAAGGCGTTCTTAAATCGCGAAGCAACCAGCAGTTAATCCATACAATACCCGTTTTAATGCCAGCAGCAAAACGATGTGCTTTTGTAAGATTCTCTGTCCAAATTGTGGAGGCTAATCCGTATTCATTTGAGTTTGCAAATTGCAAGGCCTCCTCTTCCGAATCAAAAGGAGTAAGTGTTACAACGGGACCAAAAATTTCTTCTTGGTTGGTTCGGCAATATTGAGATAATCCTTCAATTACAGTTGGTTCAATAAAGTAACCGTTTTCAAAGCCAGGCCCCGGGTTAACAGCACTTCCACCGGTTAAAATTGTTCCACCCTCCTCTTTAGCAAGTTGTATATAGGATAAAATTTTATTGAAATGCAACTCCGATGCAATGGCTCCTACCATGGTATCCGCAGCAAGAGGATCGCCCACTTTCAACTTTTTCACTTTGGCCACAAAGGCTTCTTTGAACTTCTCATAAATGGAGCGTTCAATCAAAATGCGAGAGCCACAAAGGCAGATTTCACCTTGATTGGTAAACGCAGCGCGAACACTTTCGGAAACGGTTTTATCAAAATCACAATCAGCAAAAACCACATTTGGATTTTTACCACCCAATTCTAAAGAAAGCTTTTTGAACAATGGAGCAGCGGTTCTTGCAATTTCTGCACCGGTTTTTGTTCCACCGGTAAACGATATTGCTTTCACAACCGGATGCGTATTCATGGCAGGACCCACCTTGGGGCCAAGTCCGTGAACAATATTCAGCACACCCGGAGGGAGGCCAGCCTGAATGCATAATTCTGCGAGTAAGAAAGCCGTCATGGGTGTAACCTCCGAAGGCTTTGCAACAACGCAATTACCGGCAGCAATTGCAGGTGCAATTTTCCAGGTAAATAAATACAAAGGCAGGTTCCATGGACTAATACAAACTACCACACCAAGAGGTGTTTTCAATGTATAATTTAGAGCGTGATCACCCATGGGATGGGCTTCAGATGCAAAATGCTCTATCGCTGTAGCAAAGAAATGAATATTGGCTTTAGCACGAGGAATTTCGCCCTTTTGAGCGAGCCAAAAAGGTTTTCCCTGATCAATGCTTTCAGCTTTTGCCAGCCTGTCGTTATTTTCTTCAATTAAAGCAGCAAGCTTAAGCATGATTCGACTTCTCTCTGAAGCAGGAGTATTGCTCCAACCTAGAAAAGCCTTGGAAGCAGCCTCTACTGCAAGGTTTACGTCCTTATCATCACTATCCGGACATAGCGAATAACAGGCTCCGGTTGCCGGATTAATATTCTGAAGGAAGTTCCCTGAAACAGGTTCAATCAGTTCGCCATTGATGTAGTTCAGTATTTTCTGCATAGGGACGAAGGTAAATAATCCGAAAAAGAATCGTACGGAAGGCCATAAAGGCGATTTATTACAACTGAAATACAGGCACTTATTCCTAATTTGGTTTAAAATTAAACCTTGCACCAATTGCAGGGTCTAACCCAAACGATGAAACAGCTAAGCAGAAGGAAATTTTTTGAGGAATCAATAGCCCTTAAAAAGCTGAATGAACATTCAACAATCAAGGCTGCATACAAAGATCCCTCAAACACCCAGTTGCCTCGCCATTTAATGAAGACGAGCACAGGAATAGCTCCCTATTCAGGAACTTTTGGAGAGGAAGAACTCCGGCATTTGCTGAAGAGAACGCTTTTTGGTATAAGCTATTCAGACCTGACTTTTTTTAAGAATAAAAGCTTAACTGAAGTCATCAATTCCTTATTAACCATTCCGGATAATCTTCCAGAGCCTCCCCTCAATCATTACAGTTACAATCCTGCTTTGCCTGACCCTGATGTTCCGGCAGGCAGTACTTGGGTGAATGCACCGGTTAGTCCAACCCTTGAAGGCCAAAGAAGAGTTTCATTCAAAGGTTGGTGGGCCGGACTGCTATTTAACAGGCAGCCAAATATTCGGGAAAAGATGACTTTGTTTTGGCACAATCATTTTGCAACCGAATCTGCCATCGTTTTAGACTCCCGCTTTGTTTACAAGCACCATAGCCTATTAAGGCAAAATTGTTTAGGCAATTTTAAAGAATTGGTGAGGCAGGTCTGCATTGATCCGGCCATGTTGGTTTATTTGAATGGGAAGGACAATACGAAAACAGCTCCGGATGAAAATTTTGCCCGTGAACTTCAGGAGTTGTTCACTGTGGGTAAGGATTTGCCAAACCATTACACGGAGGAGGATGTTCGAGCTGCAGCGAAAGTTTTAACCGGATGGCGCATTAACCGAAACGGGATTTCGAGCAGCTTCGACCCCAATGCTCATGATACAGGAAACAAGCAATTTTCTGCTTTTTACAACAATACTGTAATTCAAGGAAGAAGTGGCTCAACGGCTGGTACTGATGAGCTGAACGACTTGATGACGATGTTGTTCAATCAACAAGAAGTATCCAAATACATCTGTAGGAAACTCTATCGGTATTTTGTTTACTATGTGATTGATGAATCGGTTGAGAAAAATGTGATAGAGCCCTTGGCAACTGTTTTTAGAAACAACAATTACCAAATTAAACCGGTTCTGGAAACACTGCTCAAAAGCGAACACTTTTTCGACCCTCTGAATAGAGCTTGTATGATTAAATCTCCAAGTGATTATTTGGTGGGATTGGCGCGAAACTTCCAGTTGGCACTTCCGGGTTCGGGCAATATTCAACAACAGTACACTCACTTTATATACGCGCAGCAGGTAATGGCAGCCATTGGTCAGGACTTGGGCGATCCACCAAGTGTGGCGGGATGGCCTGCATATTATGAAGACCCACAGTTCTATGAGCTTTGGATAAATTCGGACACCCTACCCAAACGAAATCAATCAGCAGAAGGGCTTTTGTACACTGGTTTTAATCGACAAAACTTCTTACTCAAAATAGATACACTTCAGCTGGTAAGCGGATTTTCCAATCCATCAAACCCCAATGAGTTGTTGAATGATGCTCTGAAGATATTGTTTCAAATGCCCTTAAGTGCAAGTCATATTCAAACCGTAAAAAAAAGCTTCCTACTTGGAGGGCAAGAAGAAGATCATTATTGGACAGATGCCTGGGCTGCATGGCAAGGCAATCCAGGAAATGTTATTCTCAAAAATGCAGTAGAAAGCAAACTCAAAGATTTATTCAAGTACTTAACCGGACTGGCCGAATACCAGCTTTGCTAAATAACGATGGACAGAAGAAAATTTTTGCGAACAAGTATTGGTTCTGGCTTGGCTCCACTGGTTTTAAATGGGTTATCCGTTAACGCCTTTGCCGAAAGTCCCCTATTGCAATTTCTTGGAAAATCGAATAAAAATCGAATTGCGGTTTTGATACAACTCAATGGAGGTAATGATGGACTGAACACTGTCATTCCACTCGACCAATATTCATTTCTAAGCAATGCAAGAAGTAATATTTTGATTCCTGAAGCCAAAGTTCTAGCGCTCACCGGAACAACCAAAACTGGACTTCATCCTGCAATGAATGAATTAAGAAGCCTGTATGATGAAGGAAGACTAAGCATTGTTCAAAATGTTGGTTACCCCAATCCGGATTTCTCGCATTTCAGAGCGACAGATATATGGCTTACAGGAAGCGACAGCAATCAATTTGTTGAAACCGGCTGGATGGGAAGGTATTTGGATTCGCAATTCGCAGGCTTTCCAACCGGCTATCCCAATGAAGAATACCCGGATCCACCGGCAATTCAAATTGGTGCGATGATTAGTCCGGCATTGCAGGGACAACATGCCAGTTTAGGCATGAGTATTACCAATCCGAGTAGTTTTTATCAATTTGTGAATGGCACAGTTGATCCGGCACCCAACACACCTGCCGGACATGAGCTCAGTTTTTTGAGATTGGTTGCGCAACAAACCCAGCAGTATTCCGGTTCGGTGAAAACGGCTGCCGACAAAGGAAAAAACCTGAGTTCCAAGTATCCGGCGGCAGGTACAAATTCATTGGCAGACCAATTAAAAATTGTAGCTCAATTGATATCAGGTGGTTTGAGTACACAAGTTTATATGGTAAGCCTTGGCGGATTTGACACCCATTCGGCACAAGTGGATGCAAGCACAAAAGAAAATGGAAGCCATGCAAGTCTATTGCAAAAAATCTCACAGGCGGTAAACGCATTTCAAGATGATTTAAAATTGCTTGGGGTTGACGACCGGGTTTTGGGCATGACTTTTTCAGAATTTGGAAGGAGAATAAAATCGAATGCCAGCTTAGGAACTGACCATGGAACATCTGCTCCCTTGTTTTTATTTGGCAAGCATATTAAAGGAGGTATTTATGGAAAGAATCCGGTGATACCTCAAAATGCAAGCGTTAACGACAATGTACCCATGGAATTTGACTTCCGTTCGATTTACGGAAGTATCCTTAAAGAATGGTTTGAAATAAGCGATACCGAAAGAACTGAGATTTTACTAAAAGATTTTCCAACCCTGGATTTAATAGACGGCTCTGCAACCGGCTATTATGAAAAGAGTTTGAGTAAAAAGTTGATTGTATTTCCGAATCCGACTACCGGTGTAGTAAACATTCAATTTGAAAATCAAATCAGCGGAGAGCCTATTTCACTTGAAATTTTCGACATGCAAGGAAGGAAACAGGAGCTTGGATCTCTTCAAAACAAAACAGACAATGGTATTTTCCGATTAGATTTAGTTCATTTGCCGGCAGGAAACTATGCCATTCATCTGCAACAAGGAAGGCGTCGTTGGACGGAGAAACTCATGAAGGTGGACTAAATAATATTAAAAAGGCGAATATTGTGCCACAAGAAACCCTGTGGTGAGAAAAAAAATCTGCCAATTTTCCATTGTACACGCCCAAACGGATAGCCGAGTTTTTGCAAGGGAATGCAAAAGTTTGGCCAAGGATTTCGACGTAACTTTAATTGCAGTTGGAGAAAAAGAAGGCTTACTAGATGGAGTAAAGATGATTCCTTTACCCAGGATTTCAAACCCCATTTTACGGATGCTGGTTGGAGGACCTCTCGTCTATCAAAAAGCATTAAAACAGGACGCCCATGTTTATCATTTTCACGACCCTGAATTGATTCCTTACGGGATTTTACTTTCATTTACAGGGGCTAGGGTATTTTATGATATGCATGAAAATACGATGGGCGATATTGCCTATCGGGGTTGGATACCCAAGTGGATGCGGAATGCAATCGCCAAAATCTACAAAAACATTTTAAGCTACGGAAACTTGCACTTTCATACACTTGCCGTGGTTGAAAAAGATGAAATGGCATACAATTCCGGACTCAGACCTGGCCATTTCACGAAAGTTTTAAATTATGCGCCACTGCATGAACTCATCCCTTTCCGAATAGAAAACCGCTGGGAACAAACCGAAGCAAGGTTAATCTATGCAGGATTACTTGAAGACCATTATTATCATTTCAGTAAGATTCTTGAAGCAATTTACCTGCTGCAAAAAGAAGGCATTATCGTTCAGCTAGATGTTGCTGGCAAGCTTGACCAAAATCAATTTGAAAGCTATACAAGGCTAGATTATTGGGATAAAATCAAATCAAACCTGGTATTCCACGGATACATTCCACAGCAGCAATTTTTTGAACTTTCACGAAAAGCACGAATTGGGCTTTGCCTGAAAAATCAGCCAGACAAGCTAACCTACTCCCACGAACGAAAACTGTTTGAATACATTGGATTGGGGTTGCCAAGTCTGTTTTGCGATAATGCCATTTATCGAGCATTGAATGAGGAGTTAGAAATCGGTATTTCATGTTCACTAGATGATCCAAGGTCCATTTCGGAAGGAATTAAAGGATTATTGGCAGATAAATCAGGTTATGAAAGATTTGTTTCAAACTGTTTGAATCAGGCGCACCAAAAGTTCAATTGGGAAAGCCAATATGAGAAGTTAAAATCGCTGATGCTAATGGGCAATTAATCGCCATTCATCAATAATTTTCAGCTACTTACAAAATCTCAAACGTCCCAAAATAGGAAGAATTGCGACATTCGTTCCCAAATTGGAATCAGTGACCGAGGCACACATGCCGCAACTCAAATAGTCATTAAATCTAAAATTCACGCATTACGGCCATTCAGATAATTTCTGACCTATCTCAGACGGTTTAAAATATCTTAATTTAATCAAAAGTGTGCACTTAAGCCGAAAACAAACTATTAACTATGAATAAAAAATTACTCCATGTAAAAAGTTTCTTAGCTGGAATCTTCTTACTACTTGGGACGCAGCTTGGCTTCTCCCAAATTTCGAGTATTTCAGTCTCCCCCCCTGCCAAATTCTGCGGAGCAAGCACAGAGAACTTGAGTTCCTCTCTCACCGGAGCTGCTGTTGGAAACCTCACGTATTCCTGGAGCAGCTTAGGAGATGGTACATTCTCAAGCACCACTTCCTCAAATCCTACCTACACTCCCGGACCTAATGATATCTCCAACGGTTCGGTACAACTTAGTGTAACTGTAGAGGATGATGGCGACAATAGCAGTAATTCAAGCGGACCAATAATTATTTCTGTATATACACTCCCAGCCATTACAGCTATCTCAAATAGTGGTGCAGCTTGCGAAGGCGTTGCTATTGATTTAACTGCAACTACTGTTGCTGGTAGCGGAGCAATTAGCAGTTACACATGGACGGGCTCAAATGGCTTCTCGGCCAATACAGAGGATGCTACAATTTCAAATCCGGAAAATGCACATGATGGTGTATACACGTTAACGATTGAGGATGCAAATGGTTGTTCTGCTTCAAGCACTACAACTGTTACTGTTTACAAAAAGCCTGCAATTACAGCTATTGCTAACAGTGGTGCTGCTTGTGAAGGAGTTGCTATTGATTTAACTGCAACTACAGCAGTTGGTGATGCAGCAATTAGTACATTCAGCTGGGCTGGTGCAAATGGATTTGTTGCTAGCACCGAAGATGCTTCGATTTCAAGTCCAGTGAACGCTAACGATGGTGATTATACCTTGACGATTGAAGATGCAAATGGTTGTTCTGCTTCAAGCACTACAACTGTTACTGTTTACAAAAAGCCTGCAATTACAGCTATTGCTAACAGTGGTGCTGCTTGTGAAGGAGTTGCTATTGATTTAACTGCAACTACAGCAGTTGGTGATGCAGCAATTAGTACATTCAGCTGGGCTGGTGCAAATGGTTTTGCAGCTAGCACTGAGGATGCTTCGATTTCAAGTCCAGTGAATGCAAACGATGGTGATTATACTTTGACGATTGAAGATGCAAACGGTTGTTCTGCTTCAAGCACCACAACTGTTACCGTTTACAAAAAGCCTGCAATTACAACTATTGCTAATAGCGGTGCTGCTTGTGAAGGAGTTGCTATTGATTTAACTGCAACTACAGCAGTTGGTGATGCAGCAATTAGTACATTCAGCTGGACTGGTGCAAATGGTTTTGCTGCTAGCACTGAGGATGCTTCGATTTCAAGTCCAGTGAATGCAAACGATGGTGATTATACCTTGACGATTGAAGATGCTAATGGTTGTTCTGCTTCTTCAACTACAACAGTGACTGTTTATAAAAAGCCTGCAATTACAGCTATTGCTAACAGCGGTGCTGCTTGTGAAGGAGTTGCTATTGATTTAACTGCAACTACAGCAGTTGGTGATGGAGCAATTAGCACATTCAGTTGGACTGGTGCAAATGGTTTTGCTGCTAGCACCGAAGATGCTTCGATTTCAAGTCCAGTGAACGCTAACGATGGTGATTATACCTTGACGATTGAAGATGCAAATGGTTGTTCTGCTTCAAGCACTACAACTGTTACTGTTTACAAAAAGCCTGCAATTACAGCTATTGCTAACAGTGGTGCTGCTTGTGAAGGAGTTGCTATTGATTTAACTGCAACTACAGCAATTGGTGATGCAGCAATTAGTACATTCAGCTGGGCTGGTGCAAATGGTTTTGTTGCTAGCACTGAAGATGCTTCGATTTCAAGTCCTGTGAACGCAAACGATGGTGATTATACTTTGACGATTGAAGATGCAAACGGTTGTTCTGCTTCAAGCACTACAACTGTTACTGTTTACAAAAAGCCTGCAATTACAGCTATTGCTAATAGCGGTGCTGCTTGTGAAGGAGTTGCTATTGATTTAACTGCAACTACAGCAGTTGGTGATGGAGCAATTAGTACATTCAGCTGGGCTGGTGCAAATGGTTTTGCAGCTAGCACTGAGGATGCTTCGATTTCAAGTCCAGTGAATGCAAACGATGGTGATTATACCTTGACGATTGAAGATGCTAATGGTTGTTCTGCTTCAAGCAATACAACTGTGACTGTTTATAAAAAGCCTGCAATTACAGCAATTGCTAATAGCGGTGCTGCTTGCGAAGGAGTTGCTATTGATTTAACTGCAACTACAGCAGTTGGTGATGGAGCAATTAGCACATTCAGTTGGACTGGCTCAAACGGTTTCTCAGCAACAACTGAAGACGCTACTATTTCAAATCCAGTTAATGCAAATGATGGCGTTTATACATTAGCTATTGAAGATGCAAATGGCTGCTCGGCTTCAAGCACTACAACTGTAACTGTTTATTTGAAACCAAGTGCAAGCTTCAGTATTACTGAAAATTCAGTTGTAGCAAATGATGCTATGATTTGCTCAGATGCAAGTGCGGACTTTGATGCTACAGCGAGTGTTGGAGACGCATCATTAATCAGCAGTTATCAGTGGTTTAGAAACTCAAGTGCCGCCGGAACAGGAGCAAGCACGAGCTTCTCAACTGCAGGTGATTATCATTTAGTAGTAACAGACAATTTGGGATGTACTCAAACTACCGCAACTCAAACCTTGACGGTATTTACACTTCCTGGCATTGGCATCACAGCAAACGATGCAACACAATGTATCAATGGAAATACAGTTTATGGAAGCAATTCATTTGACTTCACCAGCACTAACACCACCAACATTGCAAACTATGCATGGAACATGGGAGATGGCGTTGGAACATTTAGCGGTGCAAGCAATAGCAGTATTACCAATTATGTTTATGGTTCTGAAGGAAATTATTCAGTTAACCTTCAGCTAACCGATAACAATGGCTGTCAATCATCCACCAACCTATCTGTATCGGTGTATCCAAAACCGGTAGTTGATTTTGCAACGGCAGTTCAACAAAAATGTTTAACCGGAAACAGCTTCCCATTCACCAATTCAACTACACTTAGTAATGGTGCACCAGTTGGAGGCACAACCTATGCTTGGACATTTGGCGATGGAAGTTCATCAACCCAAACAAGTCCTACTAAAACCTATTCAACTGAAGGACACTATACAGTATATATGCAAGCAACAACAGTTAATGGTTGCTTGGGAGAACTTACAAGAACATCCTATATTGATGTTTGGCCAATGCCAAATAACGTTGTAGGCACAAGTTCTACACTAAGTGGAGACCCTGGTGTTAACGGTGGTCAGTTGCTTTGTAACGGTGCTGTAGTTTTCACGAATGCCTCTACAATTAGTGAAGGAAGCATTGTGAATTACCGTTGGGATTTTGGAGATGGAAGTCCTGTGGTAAATACCGCATCAACTGATATTCTGAAACACGAGTTTCCGTTTAACTCGGATTTGCAATGGTTTACTCCGGGTTATCCAAATACAAATTACGCAATTCATGTTAGATCAACTTCAGATAGAGGTTGTATTACAAACACCACATTTACACGTGCAATTAAAAATGGACCTGAAGCTATTGTCAACCTAACCAGCGATCAAACTCAGTGTTTAACAGGTAACAGTTTTGAATTGAACAACCACAGTCAAAATCATTGGCCATCATTCACCACCCATGCCCTTTGGGACCATGGGGATGGAACAACAAATACGGCCACCAGCATTGAACCAAAAGTATTCACTCAAACCGGAACCTTCAGAACTCATTTGATTATGTATGCAGGTTCAGGATGTACAGATACCGCCTACATTGATTTAACTGTTAACCCTGCACCTGTTATTTCGTTTACACATGATGCGGCCTGCTCTAAGACAGTTAACTTCAATAGTTCTGCAAGTACAGGAGTAACCGGATACAGCTGGAATTTTGGAGATGGAAACACATCAACTTCAGCCAACCCAACACATACCTACAGCACTGGAGGTTCGTACACAGTTACTCTTACTACAACCACCGGTGGAAGCTGCTCAACAGGACCATTAACCTTGAGTCAGACAGTGGTTCCAGGTAATGAACCCGTTGTTGCATTCTCTGAAACCGTTAATAGCTGCAACAATGCTATCAGTTTTACCAATACTTCAACAGCACCGGTTGGAGCCCTAACATACAGTTGGGATTTTGGAGATGGAAACACATCTACATCAGCCACCCCAACCCACAATTATGCAGCTGATGGAACTTACGATGTTGAGTTAACAGCAACCTCATCAACCGGCTGTAACACAAGTCTAACAACATCAATTAGCGCAACTGCCTTTAATTCTAGCGGCTTGGATGCCGACTTCACTGTAACACAAGCAGATTTGTGTGTAAACACTATAAGCATTGCAAACACCACCAACAATGCAGGAGTAGCAACAACTTATGAATATTCATTAGACAATGCCGCCTTTGCAAGTGTATCTTCATTCCCATTAAGCTTAAGCGGACTGAGCAATGGAAGCCATAGCCTGATTTTAAAAGCAATTGATGGCGGCTGCACCAGCACAAAAACAAAAACCTTTACAGTTAATAATGATGTAAATGTTGATTTTTCTGTTGGAACTCAATCAGCTTGCAATCCTGCAATTCAATTCAGCAATTCATCTACCGGAACTGGTACATTGACATACAGTTGGGATTTTGGAGATGGAAATTCATCCACCTCAGCCAGCCCAAGCCATACTTATGCATCTATCAATACATTTGATGTAACATTAACGGTAACCAACACGCATGGTTGTTCAAAAGAGCTTACCAAACAAGCAGTTGTTGGAAGTCTTTCGGCAAGTGGTCCATCAGCTTCATTTACAAAAGCACTCAGCGGAACTTGCGGTAACACTTATACCTTTACCAATACAAGCACAGGTAGTCCGGTAACCTATTTGTGGAACTTTGGTGATGGCAAAACCACCAATACCCAGGATGCGGTTAAATCATTTGGAGCCGGTGCTACTTATACCGTTACATTAACAGCAACAGATGTAAACGGTTGCAGCTCGAGCAGTTCACAAACCGTTACCATAGGCAATGACAACTATGGTCCAATGGCCTACTTTGAAATTGAAAACGCAGGAAGTTGCGGAGTTGGAGCTAACTTCAGTTTCTTGAACAGAGCTGATCATTCAGGAGCAGGTTGGATTCCATCTAGCCTTTGGAGTTTTGGAGATGGAACTACTTCAACACAAACTTTTGTATTCGGAAAAACCTTTGCAAGCACCGGTGATTATACTGTTACCTTAACCGTTACGAATCAAACGGGTTGCACATCAACTTTCAGTCGCAAATTGCGTGTAGGAACAAGTCCAACTGCGGACTTCACCCCAGTTTATGACGGTTGTACTAAAAATGTAAGTTTCACCAATACCTCTACCAGCGGTTCCGGAATTACTTATTCTTGGAATTTGGGCAACGGAACAACTTCAACCCAGATGCAGCCAAGCACAAGTTATGCTTCAACCGGAAATTACAACGTAACCCTTACCGTTGACAACTTGGGTTGCAGTAGCAGCATAACTAAAACCGTATCTGTTGCATCTACACCGGTTTCTTCATTTACCTATGGAGCTTCAAGTTGTGCAAGTAATATTGCATTTGACAATAACTCTACAGTTGACTATGGAAACCTTACCTATTCATGGGATTTTGGAGATGGAACAACATCAACGCTTGAAAATCCGGTTAAGGCTTATGCACTTGCAGGCAGCTACACAGTTACTTTGACAGTTTACAATGGAGGTAATTGCTCACATAGCAGCAGTCAGGTTGTGAATGCACCTGCTGGTCAACCAGCTCCAAATGCTTCATTTACCAGCAGCGGTTCATTTAGTTCATGCAGTAACCAGTTTACTTTCACCAATACATCAACATCATCGGGAACACCTAGCTACAGCTGGAATTTTGGAGATGGAAGTACCTCAACAACTGCAAATCCAACCCATACTTATAATTCAAGCGGTTCCTATACTGTAAGCTTAACTGTTGATGATGGAACTTGCAGCAGCACTTATTCTTCTGTTGTAAACGCAAGCAATGGCAATAACAATCCAATTGTAGGATTTACTACTACCAATGCGGCACAGTGTATTAGTACTAACCGTTTTGATTTCTTCAATACTACCTACTTTACAGGTTGGGGTTGGGTGAATGACGGTTATACCTGGGACTTTGGAGATGGAACCGGTTCAACCCACACATTCCCTAACGGAAAAGTTTACGCAACACCTGGAACTTACACAGTTACCTTGAATGCCGTTTCAAACATGGGTTGTACAGGTTCATACAGCATGGTTGTTACAGTTGTTGATTTGCCATGCAGCGGCTTATCGGTAGTTGCTAAAAATGATTTACCAGGAAACAAAACTGGATTTGATGGATTTAAGGAAGTTGGAAAATCAGCAACTGGACTTTCAAGCAGAGAAACTGAAGTTGCAAGCCTGACTTTGTATCCAAATCCAAATACTGGCAATTTCAACATCGACTTAAGCGGAATCACCACTCAGAAACCTGTTCAAGTTAGTATTGTGGATATGCTAGGACGTGTGGTTTACGAACAAAACTCAGATGTTCGCATGAGCAACGAGATTGAAATTCGCAACTTGAGTGTTGAACCCGGTAAATACCATGTAATTATTTCAGAAGGAACTAAGGTAATTGGCCGATCAAACTTTGCGGTTTACAGCAAATAAACCGGTCAAAATAATTCTAAAACAAAAGGCTCTCCCAGCGGAGGGCCTTTTGTTTTTTAGTTAAGGCCGGATTGGTTTTGCATATTTGCAGCATGGGAGGAAAGCAGAAACTTTTGATTTGTTTGGTAGGACCTACGGCATCGGGAAAAACAGCAATTTCAATTGAATTGGCACGCCACTTGAAAACTGAAATCATTTCCTGCGATTCGCGTCAATTTTATAAGGAAATGAAAATTGGGACCGCAAAGCCTGATTTGGAAGAGATGCAAGGAATCAAGCATCATTTTATTGACTTCCTGAATCCGGCTGACTATTTCTCAGCTGGAGATTTTGAACGTGCGGCGCTGAAGGTGCTGGATGAGCTGTTTCTTGAAATGGACTGTGTAATTGTTTGCGGAGGCTCAGGTTTGTACTTGAATGCCCTGTTATTTGGCCTTGATGAAATGCCCGCTGCTGACTTAAATTACCGAACAGAACTGGAGTTGCTTTTTAAGGAAAAGGGCTTGGAAGGCTTGCAGGAACTTTTTCGCTTGAAGAATCCCATTGGTTTTGAAAACACGGACATGCGAAATCCGCAGCGTCTGATGCGGGCCTTGGAAATGCAAGCCTTAGGTATTGAACGCAAAGAACGAATTCCTGCAAAACGCAATTTTGAAATACTTGTAGTTGGAATTGATCGTCCACGTGAGGAACTCTATGCACGAATCAATGAGCGGGTAAACCACATGATCCAGTCAGGATTGGTAGATGAAGCACGGAAACTCTATCCATTTCGCAATCTCAATTCACTTCAAACAGTTGGTTACAATGAACTATTCAGCTATTTTGATGGCGAGTGGAACCTGAATGAGGCCATTGATAAAATCAAACAACATACCCGAAATTATGCTAAACGACAAATGACCTGGTTTAGAAAAATCAATGGAATTCGCTGGATTGGAGGGGATTCGATTGAAGAATTGCTTGCAGTTATTGAGGAAAAAGCAGCTCAATAATTACCGTTGTAAATTTTGTACATTTGCAGCCTGAAAAATTGCCATGTTAGAATTGTTTAGTAAGCCCGAGGTTTGGCTATCTCTTGTAACCTTAACGGTGATGGAAATTGTGTTGGGGATTGACAACGTAATTTTCATTTCACTTGTCACTGGAAAACTCCCCAAAGAAAAACAGCAGGGAGCAAGAAGACTTGGAATCTTTCTGGCCTTGTTTATTCGAATCTTGTTATTAAGTTTCCTTACTCATCTTGTACATGGACCAAGTAAAGATTTATTCTCCATTGCCGGCCACCCGATTAGCATGCGCTCGTTGGTATTGTTAGGTGGAGGTTTGTTCCTACTTTATAAGAGTACCATTGAAATCTTTGAACTACTTGAAGCAGAAGCCGACGAGGAAAGCAAAAAGATTACCGCATCCTTTTGGAATGTGGTTATGCAGGTAATTGTAATTGATATCGTTTTCTCGTTCGACTCCATCATTACAGCGGTAGGATTGGCTCAGGAACTACCTGTTATGATCTTGGCAGTTGTTATATCAATGATTATCATGTTATTCTTCTCAGGCATGATTGCTGAATTCATCAACAAGCACCCAAGTGTAAAATTGTTGGCCCTTGCATTTTTGTTGGTGATAGGTTTGATGCTGGTTATTGAAGGTTGGAATCACAAAATTGCTGAAGAATACAACCTTAAAGCCTATGTGTATTTTGCCATGGCGTTCTCAATTGGCGTTGAACTTTTGAACATGAAAATGCGCAAGAAGTCGTCGAAGCCTGTTGAACTAAACGATATTTACAAATAAAGTGCCGGGTAAAGTTAAGGTAAGCGACTGGGGTCTTCTGGATTATAAGGAGGCTTGGGACAGGCAAGAGGCCTTATTTAAGGCCATGGTTGATGCAAAGTTTGCCGAACGCGAGCTTGATCCGGAGCAAAAAACACCCCTACTGAATCACCTGATTTTTGTAGAGCATCCACATGTGTACACCTTAGGAAAAAGCGGCGACCCTGCAAATTTGTTATTGGATGAACAAGGCTTAAAGCAAGCGGAAGCGAGTTATTATCCCATTAATCGTGGAGGGGATATTACCTATCACGGGCCCGGACAAATTGTTGTATATCCCATCTTTGATTTGGAGCAGTTTTTTACCGACATCCATCGGTATTTACGTACACTTGAAGGAGCTGTTATTGAAACACTTGCAAGCTATGGAATAGAATCAGGCCGCTACGAAGGTTATACCGGAGTTTGGCTTGATGCCGACAATGAAAAAGCGCGCAAAATTTGTGCAATGGGGGTTAGATGCAGCAGGTGGGTAACTATGCACGGCATTGCCTTTAATGTGAATACAGATTTAGCATATTTTAAAAACATCATTCCCTGCGGAATAGATGATAAAGATGTGACTTCCATGCAAAGGGAGCTAGGAGCTCCTCAGCACTATGAAAAAGTTAAAAAAGTGCTGATGGAAAAAATTCTCAAAGCATTTGAGATTACTAAAATTGAAGCCTAAAAAAAGGCCCCGGCAAGCCGGGGCCTTTTTCTTATTTCAAAATGGCTCTTGAGATAACCAGTTTTTGAATCTCACTGGTTCCCTCACCAATGGTACACAATTTAGAATCGCGGTAGAATTTCTCAACCGGGAAATCTTTGGTATAACCATAACCTCCGAAAATTTGAACGGCTTCGGTTGATGCCCAAACTGCAACTTCAGAAGCATAATATTTGGCAAAAGCTCCTTCTTTATTCACGCTCATGCCTTTGTTTTTGCGGTCGGCAGCTTGCAAGGTTAGCAATTCAGATGCTTCAATGCGAGTAGCCATATCTGCCAATTTGAAGGCAATACCTTGGAAATTGGAAATAGGTTGTCCAAATTGATGACGCTCTTTTGAATACTTCAAGGCCGCATCATAAGCACCTTTTGCAATCCCCAATGAAAGGGAAGCAATTGAAATACGCCCTCCATCCAGAATCTTCATGGCTTGCTTAAACCCATCACCTACATTTCCTAAGACATTGGCATCCGGAATACGGCAATCTTCAAAAATCAGCTCAGCCGTTTCTGAAGCACGCATTCCCAATTTATTTTCCTTTTTTCCACCTCGGAAACCAGGCGTTCCACGCTCAACAACAAAAGCGGTAATTCCATTGGAATCTAACAATTCGCCGGTACGCGCAAGCACAACGGCTACTTCACCTGAAATACCATGAGTAATCCAGTTTTTGGTACCATTCAATACCCAATGGTCACCATCTTTTTTAGCAACGCATTGCATACGCATGGCATCACTTCCGGTATTAGCTTCGGTTAGTCCCCAAGCACCCATCCATTCGCCGGTAGCCAATTTGGGTAACCATTTCTTCTTTTGTTCTTCGTTACCAAATGTCATGATATGACCTGTGCACAATGAATTGTGCGCAGCCATACTTAAACCCACAGAACCACAAACTTTTGCAAGTTCTGAAATAGCTGTTACGTATTCAAAATATCCAAAGCCGGCACCTCCATATTCCTCAGGTACCAAAACACCCAAGAGTCCGAGTTTTCCCATTTCCCTAAACATTTCTCTTGGGAAATGTTGGGCTTCGTCCCATTCCATAACGTAAGGACGGATATGCTTTTCGGCAAAATCACGCACCATTTGAGCAACCATTTTCTGGTTCTCTGTTTGGTCAAAATTCATCATAACTGGTTAAGGTTTGAGTCGCAATATCCACTTTCATTCTTAAAAAACGATACAGAATTGGCCCCAATTTTTAAATGGCAATGTCAATTTATAGTTGAATCTCAAAACTCAGGTAAGGTTCAATTTTCCGGATGATGGAGTCGTTCAGATTTTTTAACTTCAGCAAATCGTTTCGGCTTGAATAGGGACCGTGTTGTTTGCGGTAAGCTATGAGTTGGCGAGAAAGACTGAATTTCAAATAAGGATGGGTTTTCAACTCATCAAATTCGGCCTTGTTAATAGCAATTTTGCGAACCAACGAAGCATCTACCCGAATTTTCCCCTCCAAATCGAATAGAATATCTTCCTGAAAGCCATAAATTTCAGGAAGCTGTTCGAGGCTGTAAAACCCACCCAACTGCTTGCGGTATTTAATGATTTTTGAAGCCAATCCCGGTCCAATACGGTACAAGGCCACGAGTTCTTGACTGTCGGCCGAATTCAACTCCAGCACAGAAAAGCGCTGCACTTTTGGTTTTTGATTAAGTTGTTTTTGGGTTGAATCGGAAAAGGAAGGAGCCATTTTCTTTTCCCTGAAGGGGATTGATGAAATTGTTGGATTTTGAATGACCGTAATGGAAATTGGAATTGGGTTGGGTTGATAAAAAAAAGCCACCCCTAAACGAGCGGCTTGAATGATAAAAATAAGAATAAGTAAAACCAGAATTCCGCTCTTCTCGAGACGGCTGAAGTAGAAATAGGACTCAATCCATTTCCTTATCTGAATCTTGATTCCGTTCATAATAGCGTTTGTTGATCTTTGGATTTTTTACGATGAAAAAATAAAGAAGAGCAGCAACAAACAGCCCAAAGAACAATTCGGTAAGGAACCAAAATGTGAAACTTGCAGGCTCTGCCTGCTTGAGAAGGAATAGTAAATTTTTCATGCGTTCCTTAATTTTAGTTGAGAATCGAGCAATTTAAGGCCTTCCTGAAATGATTTGGGGTTATATCCCAATTCGTTCATAGCTTTATCCAAAATGAACCCGGTTATAGGCGGACGTTTAGCCGGTTGCTTAATGCCTTCGCTGCTTGACAAATTGAGTAGCGATTTATCCAATTTCCAGAAATCGGCAACTTGCACCACCAAATCATAGACACTCATGAAATTTTTTCCTGAGATATTGAAGATACCTTGTGCTCTTTTTTGGGCAATCAAATGGCAACCCTCTGCTAAATCTTCAGCAAGTGTTGGCGTTCTGAACTGGTCGGCAACCACATTAATTGACTTACCTGATTCAAGCGCACCTTTGGCCCAAAGTACGATATTGCTTCGGCTCATATCGCTTACAATGCCAAATACCAAAACGGTTCTGGCAATGGCCCAGCTGTTGCATTTGGTTTGAACAATTTGTTCGGCTTTCCATTTCGACTCTCCGTAGTAACTTAGGGGAGCAGGTTTTTCATCCTCCCGAAGCGGACCATGCGTTCCATCGAAAATGAAATCGGTTGACACATGCACCAAATGCACTTTATTTCGATTGCAAGCCTCAACCAGGTATTCTACTGCATGTACATTCAATGCATCGCATGCCTCACGTTCCGATTCGCAAGCATCTACATTGGTCATGGCCGCGGTATTGATAACCACATCAGGCCTTTGAGTATTGATAACCTCATCTACCTGATTCTTGTCTGTTATATCCAAGGAAACATAGGAATAACCATTTTGCTCAGGATATCGATCTGCACCACGGGCTGTTGCAATTAATTGAACATCCTGAATACCACGGTACAAATCAGTAAGTTTTTGGCCTAGCAAACCATTACTTCCGGTAACCAATACTTTCATTATCTAAAAACTTAATGGTCCAAAGTTAAGCGGTTAAGCTGAAATCTCATTCCTGACCAGAGATTGGAATGCGTTGTGCATCCATGGTCTGCAATTCTTGTAGCGATTCTTAAAATACTCAAATTCCAGTTTCCGCATCACAAATATCAGAAAACAAGTGATTTAGCACAATTACTACCCATTCAGATTCAAGAAGAGCCTAAGTGTTGGAGTAGGATTCATGTAAAAAAATCCCTGAAATTCTACCGTTCAACAAAGACTTTGAAGAAAAACGAATACTAATCAACTGTTTATCTATCTGTTAGGCAAAAGGTGCGAAATTGGAACAAAAACAATCTTCTGCCAAGATGGCAGCAATTCGCTATATTTGCAGGTTCAAACGCAAAATAAATGAAAGGAATTGTTGCAGAAAAAGCTCCTGAAAACGCCACACGAAATTTGTACATAGAGACTTATGGCTGTGCGATGAATGTTGCCGATAGTGAAGTTGTAGCCTCGATAATGGCCGATAAAGGATTTAAAACCACCTCTAAAATTGACGAAGCTGACGTTGTTTTTGTGAACACCTGTTCTATTCGCGACAATGCAGAAGCTACGGTTTGGGGACGTTTACGCGAAATCAAGCATCAAAAAAAGCAAAAGCCCGGAATGATTGTGGGGGTTTTGGGATGCATGGCCGAGCGGTTAAAAACCCAGTTGCTTGAAAAAGAGCAAATCATTGATATTGTGGTTGGACCTGATGCCTACCGCGATATTCCTCAATTGATTACGCAGGTTGAAGAAGGGCAAAAAGCAGTAAATGTCTTGCTATCGCGAGAGGAAACCTACGCAGAAATTACGCCGGTTCGATTGAGCTCGAATGGAGTTACTTCATTCATTAGCATTATGCGAGGTTGCGACAACATGTGTTCTTTTTGCGTTGTTCCTTTTACACGCGGACGTGAACGTAGTCGCCCATCGGATTCCATTGTGAGAGAAGCTGAAATTCTCTATCAACAAGGATACAAGGAAATAACACTCCTGGGACAAAATGTAGATTCATACAAAGAAGAAAACGAAGCCGGAGAGGTAGTATGCAATTTTGCCCAGTTGCTGGAAAAGGTAGCCTTGCTTGGGCCTGATTTGCGTATTCGATTTTCAAGTTCTCACCCGAAAGACATTACAGATGAGGTACTTTATACCATGAAAAAGTACCCCAATATCTGTAACTACATTCACTTCCCCCTTCAATCCGGAAATAGCAGGGTATTGAAATTGATGAACCGTACCTACGATAGGGAATGGTTTAAAATGCGTTTGGACAAAATACGTGAAGTTTTGCCCGATTGTGGAATATCTACCGATGTAATTGCAGGTTTTTGCACGGAAACTGAAGAAGAACATCAAGATACTTTGGATATGTTTAGGTATGGACGTTTCAATTTTGCCTTCATGTACCAATACAGCGAGCGTCCGGGAACATTGGCCGCAAGAAGGTATGCCGATGATATTCCTGCCGATGTAAAAAATCGCAGGCTCCAAGAAATCATTGCCATTCAGCACCAGGTAAGTTTAGAATTGAATCAGGCTGAAGTTGGGAAAGTGCAAACGGTTTTGATTGAAGGATTTTCAAAAAAATCGGACCAGGAATTGCGCGGTAGAAACGACCAAAATACCGTGGTAATTTTCCCGAAGGAGCACTACCAAAAAGGCCAGTACGTGAAAGTTCTGGTTGAACGAGCCACACAAACCAGTTTGATTGGACGTGTAATCGAAGAAATTAAGTTCTGATATTGGACTACCAGCAAACAGCCGATTTTCTGGAGAAGTACCAACTTTTCTACCGGGATTTATCCCGACAGGGAAAGGAACGCTTTATGGATCGGTTGTATGAGGTAAAAAAGCAATTCAACGTAATTGGGCGGGACCTGGAAATAAGCGAGGAAATGAGCACGCTTATCCTCTCCTACCCGGTTCAATTAACCTTTGGTTTTCGGAATTTTACCATCGGAAAATACGAGCAGATTTGGGTTTACCCGGGCGAGTTTCAAATGCAGAAAAGCCAGGAATCGCATGCCGGAATTACCTTTTCTGACCGGATAATTGCCATTTCCTGGAAGCATTTTACCCAATCACATGGGCAGCCTGAAGATGGCGAAAACCTGGGCATGTATCATTTTGCACAGGCCCAAATTCGCTCTTTGCGAAACGGGAATTCGGCAGATGAGCGATTGGCTTCGTATTATTCCGATTGGTCATCTATACTTCTTGCAGAACTTCAAAAAAATCAGGAACATATTTTCTATCAATCCAACCCATCGCGGGTAAGAACAGGAGATGCTGATTGCTTGTATCCGTTGGTGATTGAATGGTTTTTTGAAAAGCCCATTGAACTGAGACAAAGTTTACCAAACACCTATGCCCACTTGTGTTTGATGTTAAATTTGGATCCCACTGAGTTTGATAACGATTACCGGCTCAATCGCGAAAAGTTTGAAGGGCAAAAAGGAGTTAGCAAACTTCCTTCTAAGATTAAAAAGAAGTACACATTTTACCAGTCACATTGGGTGATGAACCTTCCCTTTTTTGGGGTATTGGTACTCCCTATTTTCTATTATTATTATATCTTTCCAAATCTGCTTTTAACACCACTCGAAATTGGTGCATTTTGGCTAGCACTTGCAGGCATTTTGTATGTTGGAGGAAAGCGATTTTTTGTTGGCAGGGGCCTTTTCAAAACAGAAGCCATTTTTCTTTTTCAGTTGATTTTTGGATTGACACCCAATTTGATGTTTTTGTTGCATTGGGCTAGCCTTTTTGCCCATGGCCCAATAGAGACGAGCAAGCATAAAATTGCAGACCTTATTCAATATTACAGTCATTCAACCTCAAGAGGAGGCGAGCGATTAACCTATGCCAAGTCGACGGAGTTTCTTTTAGAGGATCATTTTTTGGAGGACTATCCGATGGCGCGCAGTTTCTTTAGGGAACAATTTCCGGAAACAGGCATGCCGGAGAACCCTGCATTTGAATTTGATATTGCCCGAAGTTTTTTAGGCTATCGGGTTATTGTAAACAAACGATTAATAAACAATCATGAACATTCAGGATATTAAACAACGCTTTGAAATCATTGGCAATTCGCCTTTGTTGAATATTGCATTGGAAACTGCGGTAAAAGTATCAATTACCGATATTACTGTTTTAATTAATGGGGAAAGTGGCGTTGGAAAAGAAGCCTTTTCAAAAATTATTCATGGCTTAAGTCACCGCAAACACGGGAATTTTATTGCGGTAAACTGCGGCGCCATTCCTGAAGGAACCATTGATTCGGAATTGTTTGGCCACGAAAAAGGTTCGTTTACAGGCGCCCATGATACGCGTAAAGGATACTTTGAAACCGTAAATGGAGGCACCATCTTTTTAGATGAAGTTGGCGAACTTCCTTTGGAAACACAGGCCAGGTTGCTTCGTGTTCTGGAAAGCGGAGAATTTTTGAAGGTAGGTTCATCGAAGGTTCAAAAAACGGATGTGCGTGTGGTTGCTGCAACCAACAAAGATTTATTGGAACTGGCGGCACACGGTAAATTTAGAGAAGATTTGTACTACCGATTATCAACCGTGCCCATTAAGGTTCCACCTTTGCGTGAACGGAAAGAAGATATTGGCTTGTTGTTCCGGAAATTCTCGGCTGATTTTGCAGAAAAATACCATTCAAAACCCGTAACCTTAGAGCCAGATGCCTTGCAAATTATGGTGAATTACCGCTGGCCTGGCAATATTCGTCAATTGAAAAACATTGCCGAGCAATTGTCTGTATTGGATGAAGACAAAGTGGTAAACAGTGCCGAATTGATGCGGATATTACCTCCTGAAAAACCGGGATTACCCATGGTAATTGGAACAGGAAATCAGGAAATGCAGTTTAGCGAGCGGGATATTATGTACAAGTTTCTGCTTGATTTACGCAAAGACTTATCTGATTTAAAATCGGTGGTGTATGATATGATGCAGGGCAATCCCGGACAGGTGCAAATGCCACAGAATTTTAACCCTCAGGTAATTAATACCATGGATTTCCAGAACTCGGGAATGAATATTCCGGTGGTGCAGCAAAACCAACCGGTAGTTCAAATGCCTACTTCCAACTTATCGCATCCGGTGGTAATTGAAAATGATTTTATTGATGTGAGCGAACCCGAGCCGGAATCGCTTTCCTTGGAACAAAAGGAAATTGAACTGATTCGGAAATCGCTGCAAAAGCATCAGGGAAAACGCAAGCGCGCTGCCCAAGAATTGGGAATTTCTGAACGTACCTTATACAGGAAGATTAAGCAATACGATTTGGAGTAAGAAGGAGAAAGAGAAGGAGAAAGAGGAAGAGAAAGAGAAGGAGAAAGAGTTTGGTTTGGGTGTGGGTTTAGATGCCTTAGGGGCAGGAGACAGTACCCCGGAAGGCGGAGGACCGTGGATGTTTGGATTTGGAGGCGACCGCAGGAAGCCCGCCAAAGCCAATACAGCCACGAGGCTTATGCCTGAGGAGTACAGGCGGATGACCCGGGCCCCTGAAAACGAATTTGGATTCCCGAAACGAAATTTAGGTTGGGGCAAGGCCAAAAAAAAACTGCCCTCGAAAGGACAGTTCTCGTACGCATTCCGCGTAGGTTTATTTTAGTTTGACTTTCAAATCTTCAAGGATTGGACGCAATTGCTCGGCATTTTTATAGCCTACTACAATTTCGGTTTTCTTCACTTTTGGATTGATGAAAATAGTTGTAGGATAACCGCTAAGTTGATTGTTTGAAATTACACCTGCCAACTGAGCTCCTGTATAGTTTTTACCTTCAAAGGTGTAGGTTACGCCTTCAATTTCGGGATTGAATTTAATGGCGATAAAATCTTTACCTACAATTTCTGCAATTTCAGGTTTGGCATAGGCATCGCGGTCCATACGTTTGCACCAGCCACACCATTCGGTGTACACATCAACCAGCATAATTTTGCCTTTTTTCTTGGCCAAGCTATAACCGGCATTAAAATCCATCCATTTAATTTCTTCGGATGGTTTCATGGATGTAGCCACCAAAGCGAGAACGGCTACCAAAATTACTTTCATTTTTTGCATACAGAATTAACTAACAAAGTTGATGCCAACTTTATACAAGTATAGGGTTGAAATTTCTAAAATCCTTCTTAAGCATTTTCGGCCATGGATACAATACGGCCCACTTCGCTGTAAGTTCCGTTGGCCAATTTTTCGCGAATTTCTACGAATGCCTTAATGGTACGTTCAACCTGATCGAGGGTATGAACGGCAGTAGGAATTAAACGCAAAAGAATCATGCCTTTTGGAATTACCGGATAAACCACCACCGAGCAGAAGATTCCATAATTCTCGCGCAAGTCGTGCACTACCGCCGTAGACTCCCCTACTGTTCCATGCATCATAACCGGAGTTACGCATGAATTTGTTCTACCCAAATCAAAGCCAACATCGCGCAATCCTTTTTGAAGTGCATCTACAATTTTCCAAAGGTTTTCTTTGTACTCAGGATGTTTGCGAATCAAATCGAGACGTTTTAAAGCGCCCCAAACAATAGGCATTGGAACCGACTTGGCATAAATTTGGGAACGCAGGTTATAGCGCAGGAATTTTACAATGTTTTTATCGGAAGCAATGAAACCACCGATTAACGCCATGGATTTAGCGAAGGTTCCGAAATAAATATCAATTCCATCCTGGCAATTTTGCTCTTCACCTGTGCCGGCACCTGTTTTGCCAAGTGTACCGAATCCATGTGCATCATCCACAAAAAGGCGGAACGAGTATTTCGATTTCAGAGCAACGATATCAGCCAAACGTCCTTGGGCACCCGTCATACCAAATACACCTTCGGTAATTACCAAAATGGCGCCACCGGTTTCTTCGGTAATTTTCTGAGCACGTTGCAATTGTTTTTCCAGGCTATCCATGTTGTTGTGTTCGTAAACAAAGCGTTTACCCATGTGCAGACGCACACCATCAACAATACAAGCATGCGATTCCGCATCATACACAATCACATCGTGGCGGTCGACAAGTGCATCAATTGCAGAAACCATACCTTGGTAACCGTAATTTAGCAATACTGCATCCTCTTTCATTTCGAAGGCAGCCAATTCGCGGTCGAGTTGTTCGTGGTAAACCGAATTACCACTCATCATGCGAGCACCCATTGGATAAGCCAAACCAAATTTCTCAGTAGCTTCGGTATCTGCCTTTCGCACTTCAGGATGGTTGGCAAGTCCGAGGTAATTGTTCAAACTCCAATTCAGCATTTCCTTACCGCGGAAATTCATCATTGGTCCAATTTCACCTTCAAGGCGAGGAAACATGTAATAACCATAGGCATCGTCGGCATACTGTCCCAGAGGGCCGGCTTTTTTCTGCAACTTATCGAACAAATCCATAGTAAAAATATATGGCGCGAAAATAACTTTATGAATTGGTAATCCCTAAAGGCAGTTAGGAGTTTTAATTCGGACTCAACAAAATAACAACAGGCTGATAAACAAAGCTTTAAACTATATCAACTTCCATTCAACTCCAAATTGAGCTGAAAAGAAAGGCTCCAAGTCTCAACTTGGTTCAAGCTTTGGGGACGCCAAGCCAATCGCACACCTGTTTTTAGGGCTTTCTTTTTCCAGTCGAAACGTGTTGTAAATTCATGACCCTTACCATAAAAAGATGCCATTGAAAACATACCTGGCAAGTTTAAATCGCTACTAAAAAGGGGCAATTGAGAAGAGTAGCAATTCCAAATACTAAAACGAAAACTGAATTGAAATGGTTTGACTTTACAGGTCATTTGAGACCAAAGTAAATAGCTCTGACCCTGCTCATTTGCGTTTAAAAAGGCCTGCTGGTAGCGGGATTGCAGCTTGATGGAATCGCCAACCGGCATGGTCAATACCAGAATGAGTTGATTTTGGCGTTGGGTAATGCGTTGTTCGTTTACCTGATTGGCCTCTACTTTATTTTGTAGTTTGCATGCAAGCAATTCACCTGATCGCGTTTGGTATCGCCATTCAAGAGCCTGTTCAGAGCCGGAAACTGGAAATGGTTTTCGGTAACGAATCCAATCGCTATCAAATACATCCAGGTAAGTTCGCAACTGTTGATTCCTCGAAATCTGCCAAATTAAATTGGCAAATAGTCCTTTTTCATCTTGTTGATTCCAGCGTGAAAAAGCCCTACTGTATGGATTTGAATAGCGTATGGGAAAATACCGGAAAGCAAGCATGGCATCTAGGTTTGCCGATAAACTATGCATCCACTGCAAGCTAATGGGCAAATCGCCAAAATTGTCGATTAGGGCTTCTCCTGAAACCAATCCATTTTGAAGCGTTTTGCGGAATTGAAAACTGAGCGTTTTGTAGTTTTCGAGGCTACGGCTACCCCATTGGTAAGGATACTTTTCACGTGTGAGTATGGCTGGAGAATACCTTATCCAAGATGAAGCCATAGCCAAGTTCCAGCCGGAAATTTTACGTTGCAGGCGTATTCCAAACAATCGTTCATCCTGAATCTGGTTTACGCTGTTTGTGTTGAAATCCGATTGAAATTGATTTTCGGAAAAGAATCCATTCAGTGAATCGAAAGAAGCGCCTAATTGATTTTTTGTTTTAAACGAAGCCAAGGTTTGTAGGTTCCAGTTTCTCCATCCAAAATCCAGGGCTATCCCTCTTAAGTATCGATTTTCATCGCGACTTTTGTAGGGCTTAAAACCATCAGAAAAGCGCATTTGCTGCAACAAGGAAATGCCCGCTTGATTTTGAAAACCTGGCCCCAGCCAGAGTCCTTGTGAAAAACTGGCCTGAAAATCTCCGATAATAGCGGTTTTACAAATCCCTTTTCCGGTTCTGGATAAGGAGCCTGAACTGAAATTGGGCTTGCCTTGCCAAGACTCTCCGGGATCTTGCTCGGCTTGAATAATCGCGTTCCAATTTGGAGCAGGTTTCCACTCCAGACGAAGGGCTTGCAGCCAGGGCTGAATGCGTCGTGAATCGTTTTGGTAAGAAGAACTGGTTTTTGATTGAAAGCGAATTTTCAGGCTTTGTTTGGGGACTGGCTGAAATTGGATAAAAGAATTTTTCTGAATATTGGCTTCAAAAAAAGAAGAAAGCAAAGCTGCACGTGGGCGAGCTAAGCCCTGAACTGAAGCCAGTTCAGCTAGATGCAGAAAGGAGCCATACTTTTGGCGATGTGCAAGAATGGCTTGAATTTCTGAGGGGCGGATTCCGGGAATTTGGGCCATCTGCATTTCGGATGCATAATTGAGTGAAAGGGGATTATTGATTAGAAAATCTAATTTTAGGAAGAGCTCCTGCCTAATTCCTTCGTCTTCATCCGTGGGCTCCAAAGTTTGGATAAATGCAAGCAAATCCTCCTGCGATTGGAGGCGTTGGGCAAAAAGCAAACACGGCAAGCAAAGCAACAAGCAGCACAAAACACGCGGGCTCATGAATCCAATCCTTTCAAGGGAAGCAGCAGTTGAACATGCAGATACGAACCACGCCAGGAAGTCCATTCGGCAGAAAAACCCAATTTCATTTCCTTCAAAGGCAAAGCAAATCCAGCAGAAATTCCGGTTTGATGGAGCGGCACAGAAAACACGTATTGAAGCTGTTGGCTACTAATACCGGAAAATTGCAAAGAAGTTTGGGGTGAGAGGTCGGCGGAATAATTACGAAAGCCGACTCCCAGCGAATGATTTGGCGAGATGGCATAATTTAGGGCAGCTTGAACCAGGAAGTTCCGTTTGGCATTTGGGGCAGCTTCGAGGGCTGTTTGGCAACGGAAAGAAAAAGGAATTTTGGGTTTCCAAATCCAACTAAGTCGAATCAAATGAAAATGGGCAAGTTCGTATTCAGGAATACCTAAATTTCGGTAGCTGTAGTCGATTGCCCCAAAAAATTCAGGTCCACCTGAAAAGCCGGTACCAATTATGCCGCCAATAGAACGAAACTGAGGTATTCCCTCCCGAAAAACGCCAAGACGAAATGGGGCCTTACTAAGCCGGAAACGCAGGTCGGCTGCTTGATACGGCAGGTTCGGACTTTGCAAACCCAAACCGGAACTTAGCATTAAAGAAGGTCTTTCAAAATTGGAGGGGTGAATTCCATCTTCCAAGGAATTGAAATTGGGAGGAGCAAAGGGAAAAAACGGATTTAAAGGAGCTTGAAAAGCCGAAAAAACCTGAGCATTTGCCCCGAAAAAGGATAGGACAAACAGGGTAAAAAGTAGGTATTTCATACTAACAAGCTAGTATTCAAGTGCAAGCATATCATTTTAGCAAGTATCCCAAATTGATTATCAGGCACTTAAAAAAGCAAATATTTAGTAATACAAAAGTTCGGTTAATGCCCTTATTTTTGCAGTCTTTGAAAAACCTGTAAAAAGAACACACACAAGAAAAACATATGACTAGTTTTATTTACCTGATCCCCCTGCTGGCCGTTTTAGGCTTGGTGGTAATGGCCGTAAAGAGCGCCTGGGTTAGCAAGCAAGATGCCGGTAACGACCGGATGAAAGAAATCGCGGGTTACGTAGCCGAAGGCGCGATGGCATTTTTGAAAGCAGAATACAAAATTCTGGCTATTTATGTTGTCATAGCCGGTGCAGCTTTGGGTTGGTTAAGTCAGGTTGTAGAGACCTCACATATTTTAATTGTAGCAGCCTTTGTTATTGGTGCTGTATTTAGCGCTCTTGCCGGATTCTTCGGAATGCGTATCGCTACCAAAGCAAATGTTCGTACCACTCAAGCTGCTCGTACTTCCTTGAGCAAAGCTCTTAAGGTTTCATTTACTGGTGGTACAGTAATGGGATTGGGAGTTGCCAGCTTAGCAATTCTTGGATTGAGCATGCTGTTTATCCTTTTCTTCCAATTCTTCATGAGTGGAACCTTGGAAAATGGCGGTTACGAAACCATGACCCGCGTACTTGAAGTATTGGCCGGTTTCTCGGTTGGTGCTGAAAGTATTGCTTTGTTTGCCCGTGTTGGTGGAGGTATTTATACCAAAGCTGCCGACGTAGGAGCTGACTTGGTAGGAAAAGTAGAAGCTGGAATCCCTGAAGATGATCCACGTAACCCAGCAACTATTGCCGACAACGTAGGTGATAACGTAGGTGACGTTGCAGGTATGGGTGCCGACTTGTTCGGTTCGTATGTTGCGACAGTACTTGCTTCTATGGTATTGGGTAATTATCTGATTCGTGATTATGTAGGAGCAAACGGAAGCTTTGAAGGCATTCCTTACAATGGACTTGGTCCAATTTTGTTGCCATTGAGCATTGCCGGTTTTGGACTATTAGCCTCTATCGTTTCAAGCTATTTTGTAAATGTTAGTGATAATGCAAAAGCAGATACAAACACCGTTCAATCTGCTTTGAACCGCGGTAACTGGGCATCAATCATCCTTTCATTGATTGCATCCTTCTTCTTAATTAAAATGATGTTGCCAGAAACAATCACCATGAGCGTATTTAATGCTGGTGAGTTTTCAATGGCTACTACAACTTCTATGAATGTATTCTATGCCGTAATCATTGGTATGTTTGTAGGTGGTGCTATTTCTTATATTACTGAATTCTACACCGGACTTGGTAAAAAACCGGTTTTGGGTATTGTACAAAAATCTGCAACCGGTGCTGCAACCAATATTATTGCCGGCTTAGGCACAGGTATGCTTTCTACTGCACTTCCTGTGATTTTGTTTGCCGGAGCAATCTGGGGTGCTTATGCACTTGCTGGTTTCTACGGTGTAGGTATTGCAGCTTCAGCTATGATGGCCAATACAGCGATGCAACTTGCAATTGATGCCTTTGGTCCAATTGCGGATAATGCAGGTGGTGTTGCTGAAATGAGCGAACTACCAGCTGATGTTCGCGAAAAAACTGATATTCTTGACTCTGTAGGAAATACAACTGCTGCAATTGGTAAAGGATTTGCAATTGCTTCTGCGGCATTGACAGCATTGGCTTTGTTTGCAGCTTATGTAACCTTCACAGGTATCAAAGGAATTAACATTTTTGACGCTAAAGTACTTGCTGCTTTGTTTATTGGCGGTATGATTCCTGTAGTATTCTCGGCATTGGCCATGAACTCTGTAGGTAAAGCTGCAATGGATATGGTAAATGAAGTACGTCGTCAGTTCCGTGAGATTCCTGGAATTATGGAAGGAACCGGAAAACCTGAATACGGCAAATGCGTTGAAATTTCTACTTCAGCAGCTTTGCGTGAAATGATGGCTCCTGGTATCATTACCATTGTAACTCCAATTATTGTTGGTTTGGTTATGGGTGCTGAAGCGCTTGGTGCTTATATGGCTGGTGTAACTGTAAGTGGTGTACTTTGGGCTATTTTCCAAAACAATGCCGGTGGTGCTTGGGATAATGCCAAGAAATCATTTGAAAAAGGTGTTGAAATTGAAGTAAACGGTAAGAAAGAAATCTTCTACAAAAAATCTGAACCACACAAAGCTGCGGTTGTAGGTGATACTGTTGGTGATCCATTCAAGGATACATCTGGTCCATCTATGAATATTCTTATTAAGCTTTCTTGCTTGGTAGGTTTGACCTTGGCTCCAATGTTGGGACACCAAAATGCAAATGGTCACGCCAATGTTGCTGGTGCGCCTAAAGAAAAAATGGAATGCTGCGAGGGCGGTAAAATGGATATGGGTGCTTGTGACATGGAAAAATGCATGAACATGACTCAAGAAGAATGTGCTGCTTATTGCGATAGCATGAAATGCACTCCAGAGCAAAAAGAAGCTTGCATGGCAAAGCTAAAAGATGCACATGCCGGCTGTGCAAAATCATGTGACGATAAGCAAGAAAAATCCGGCTGCATGGAAGGCTGCGATAAAAAATGCGATAGCAAAGAAACCTGTGAGAAAAATTGTGGTGATGCTTGTGCAAAGCACCACTAAATAAGGGTTAATACATTTGATTTAGAAAGGCTGTTTACTCGGTAAACAGCCTTTCCTATTTTTAGAAGGGAAAATGAACGTGGAAAATCAGAAAAAAGAGTGGTTTGCAGATTGGTTCAATTCTGAATACTACCATATTCTTTATAAAAACAGGGATTATTCAGAAGCTGCTGCATTTTTAGACAAACTTGTGGCAACCCTTAGGCCGGGACTTGAAGATGAAATTGCAGATTTAGCCTGCGGTAAAGGAAGGCATTCCATTTATTTAAACAGCCTTGGACATAAATTAACCGGCATTGACCTTTCGCCGGAGAGCATTGCTCATGCCAGTAAGTTCGAGAATGAACGCCTACACTTCTTTGTAGGGGATTTGCGTGGACTAAATTTCCCCTCCCGGTTTGATTTGGCGCTGAACCTATTTACCAGTTTTGGATATTTTGACTCGATGGATGTGAACTTGCAATGCTTGCAATCTATCAAAACTTGTTTAAAACCGGGTGGCAAATTGTTGATTGACTTTTTGAATGCCGAATGGGTTAAACAAGTGCTTATCCCTTACCATGAAAAAACGGAATCGGGGATAGTTTTTAGGATAAGCAAAAGTATACGCGAGGGAAAAGTAGTAAAAGACATTGAGTTTGAAACCGACAAAGGGGAATTTCATTTTCAGGAAAAAGTTCAATTGCTCAGCCAAACGGATTTCCAAGAATTGCTAAGTACCGCAGGATTTAAACTCTTGAACGAGTGGGGCGATTACCAATTGGGAGCATTTAATCCGGAAAAATCGGAGCGTTATATTTTACTTGCAGAACGAAATGCTTGAAACCCTTTTACAACTCGACAGGGATTTTTTCCTAATCCTGAACCGCGATTTGGCCAATCCTTTCCTTGATTGGCTTGCCCCTATTTTACGGGAGCAATCCACCTGGTACTTGCTATACCTGCTAGTAATTGGTTTTTGGATTAAACAGTATGGCAAAAAAGCCTGGATTCCGGTTGTAGGCGCAGCTTTACTCATTGCCCTTTCCGACCAATTCAGCGCCAATCTGGTAAAAAATACATTTCAACGCATACGGCCATGCAATGAACCCTTATTGGAAGGGATGGTTCGCCACCTGATTTCATCCTGCAATGGCTACAGCTTTATATCCGCTCATGCGACTAACCATTTTGCTTTAGCCATTTTTTTTAGCTTACTACTTCCCGAAAAATGGTTTTGGCGTTGGCCAGTTTTGATTTTCTGGGCATCTTCTATCGCCTTTTCGCAAGTTTATGTTGGCGTTCATTACCCCATGGATGTAATTGTTGGAGCCTGGGTTGGAAGTTTATTTGGACTGGCTTTTGGTAGGTATACCCGTAAGTTTGTAAGCACAAATCATGAGTAGTGCACTTCTATTGATTATGGGGCCGCTAATTGGCGGATTGCTGGCTTTTTTCAGTTCAAAAATCTATGAACGCCAATTAAAGCTCTTTTTATCTTTTGCAGGAGCCTATTTATTATCGGTTACACTTACTCAACTTATTCCGGAAGTATTCCAGGAATTCAATGCTTACAAAGGGCTTTTTGTTTTGAGTGGATTCTTGTTTCAGGTTTTTCTTGAACGCTATTCAGAAGGGATTGAGCATGGCCACATGCATATTCATCACCATTTGAAAAAGAAAGTTATTCCTTTGGGAATCTTTGTTAGTCTTTCTTTCCATTCGTTTACCGAAGGCATTCCAATTGGAGCCTTACTTTCATCAGAAGAAAGTGCTTTTGCGCTTATTGTAGGTATTTTCCTTCACGAGATTCCGGCCAGCTTTACAATGATGACCATTTTCAAAGGATTGAATTTGCCATCAAAAACGCTAATTACGCTATTGGTTATTTATGCATTTATGGCTCCCGCAGGGGTAATCTCAAGCCAATTTATTGGAAATCATATCCCGGAGGTTTTGTTTGATTATCTAATGGCCTTTATCATCGGAACTTTCCTGCATATTTCAACAACCATACTTTTTGAAAGCAGCGAGCATCATGGGTTTCCAACCGGAAAACTTGTTGCGGTGGTAGTTGGAATTCTTCTGGCAATTGGAGTAGGTTACCTTGCAGCTCACTAACTAAAAAAGCCGGGCTAGCCCGGCTTTTTTATGCATTTTGATAGTGACTACTTCTTAGGTTGAAGCATCGCATCTACTTTAATTTCAATTTCTTCAGCAATCTTGGCAACAACAAGGGTTGGAATTTCAATCTTGTGGTCGGCAGTTTTAACCTTAAAGTTGCTGATAAGTTGAATGGTATTTCCTTTGATAATCAACTTTCCGCTAATGGTGCGATTTTGTTCAACACCGTGAATTCTCAATTTTCCGGTAGCCGTTACATTGTATTCACCATCTTTGGTAAAATCTATTTTCTCGTTAATTTTTCCCTGAAAGGTACTTTGGGGGTATTTTTCACTCTCCATGTACTTTTCGTTGAAATGCTCTTGCATCAACTTGTTTTCAAACTCAAAGCCGGTATTGTAAATAACCACAGCCAGTTCGCCATTTGTTTTTAAGGCAACGAGTGTTTTGGGATTTTCGGCCTTGATATCTTCAACCGGAGTACTTGAAAAGAAGCTTACTTTTCCGGCATTGGTGAAGTAAACCTGGGCGGATAGCTGGCTCATCATCAAACCTAAGGCTATCATAAAAAAGAATTTTTTCATCTTACTAAAAAGTATTTACTCAATCAAACAAAAACCTTACCACTTCTTTGATTTATCTTTTTTATCAAAAGAAAATGTCCTAGAAACATTGAATCCCAGTCTTATTCCACCATCAGCCCATTGGGTTCTGGTTTCGCGAACCATCTGTTGTTCAAGCATTCCATTGCCGTTGGAAAGCATCAATTGGAAAACGTGACCACCTGTTTCAATATCAAAACCCAAAGCCAGGTAATTGTAAAGTTTATCACCTGTTCTGCTTAATTGGTCTTGTGCGGTGAGGCGAGGATAGGTTTCAAAATTAAAACGCACACTTCGCGAAAGTTTTATGCTTCCTGAAAGGCCCAAGGCAAACATCATGTTATCGTAGCTTTTGGGACCAACAAGATTATAATGTACCAGTGTTGGAGAAACCTGCAAGCTTACCCAATCATTAAATTTACGAGCAATATTGATTTGGTTGAAAAAGCTGAGGCGTGATGTAAAGTAATTGTTGCGATTTGGATTTGCCCAGGTTTCAGTATTCACACCCACATTTCCATAATACCCTAAAGTAATGGGCATGGACTTTTTTCCTTTTGATTGAGCTAGAAGTTTAATTTTCAAGCTACCATCGTAGGTTTTACCCACCGAAGAGCGAGCTAATCCCAATTGGATTCTATCTGTCAAACCATAATCAAAGGCAAGACGAATATTCGCCTGATCAATTCCAAAAAGCGTATAAGCACCTCCGTTCATTTCTCCAAAACGGTGAAGGATTACAAAGTTCAAGTGCCTGGCTGCAGTGTGCTCAACACTCTGTCCGGTAATTACACGAGGCGCTTTGAATGTAGCAAAAACCGGGGTTGGCTTTTGCGGGCCTGCATCCTGAAGCATTCCCATCAAATCGTCTTGGGCAAATGCAGTTAAGGAAGAAAAAACAACGAGTATTGAAGCAAGGAGTAAGTTTCTCATGAGGTTAGCATTAATTGTTTGGAGCCCCTTGGTTGAGCCATTTTTGAATTTGAGCCAATTGATTTGCTGAAAGCGGGCCAGATGGTGGCATGTCTTTTTTAACCAATACACGATTAGCAAAATTGCCATTATCAACGCGCACCTTAAGGTTTGAATAAGATGCAAAATCGGGATGACAACCTGAAGTGGCGCAAGATGATGAAATGATTGGAGCTATTTTTCCGGAGTAGGTCACATTGGACGTATCAATAGCGCCAAAATCATTGGGATACAATTCCTCTTCTTTATCAAAATAACAGGCACTAAAAAGAAGTAAAAGTCCTGCTGTATAGCTTAATTTTTTCATACTAGTTGATTTGAATACGTGATTCGGTAACGCCGTGACATGAATTGCAACTTCCTCCATTGAATGCACTTGTCATCTGGATTTCACCAGAGCTAGTGTACACTACGGGATAGCAACCTCCATTGAAATTGAGCACCTGATTGGTATAAAAATTTCCCAAATCATCGGTCACCAATCGCTTGATTAATTTTCCTTGTTTGCCAGGTTTTTCCCATAGCTCAATGGTTGCAGAACCTTGTGCGCGGCCATCCGATTTGAAAACGGTTCCGGCAATGGTCCACCATCCTTCTGCTGCTGCCTCGGTTCCACTCTTGTTGTGGCATGAAGAACAATTTTGCCCGGCATTGTGCGATTCATCGTCGCCACTGGCACTCTCTTTTGGGTCTGACTTTAATTCCTCATAGTGTGAGCACGCACTAATCAGCAGCGCCAAGACTGCTATTACACTTATTCTTTTCATACTTGCTTATTGGGGGAATCCGGCTGCCTGCCATTTTTCAAATTTACGAATGGAGCAAAACGAGAGTTTACTTCCACCTTTAGGCATTGCCGAGCACGAGCCCCATTTGATACTGCAAATCAATTTACCGGATTCGGTTTGGGTTTTCACTTGCGCGTAGGTTTCTAACAAAATTCCTCCACCGGCATTGCTGCTTTGATGACAGCCTTTGCAATAGGTGTTAATCACGGGAGTTATCTGAGCCTGATAGGAAACGGTTAAAGTATCACAATCGGAGTTTGAGCAGCTTGTATTTTTAGCACCTTGAGAAATCCATTTCTTTAATAAATCAATAGATTCGGTTGATAATGCAGCCATAGGGGGAGGCGGCATTCTTTTGCTTGAGGTACGGGTGATTTCTTTAATTAAATCTGAACCTGTATCAAAGGGTTTTACAATACGCATGATTCCCGAATAGCTGGTTAAGGCCAAGCCTTCTTCGCGGGTAATATTATCGTGGCAGCCTGATGTAGCGCAATTGGCTTGAATAAGCGGAAGGACCTGCGTTGAAAAACAAACCGAATCATTAGTTGGAGTTGGATTTGGACTCCCGTTTCCGCCTGAATTGAGAATTACTTCAGGTTCGTGCTTGCAAGCATTGATTAGCATACCAATGACAAGTAGCAAAAAGAGAGAATTAAGAACAGTTTTCACAAAAAATAATTTCAATCAAAATTAATGATTTTCGCCACATCTTGTTAAAATTACACTAAGTTGACAAAATAACTTTAGCTATTGCCAATAAAATTTAAACTATTGATAAATAATCAAAATTCGCTGGCTTTGATAAAGTCCAACAACTCGGTATTGCCTGAACTCCGCATCTGATCGCGGGTGCCACTCCACCAGCTTTTCCCTTTGTAGATAAAAACGATATGGTCTGCCATATCAAATACACTTTTGATATCGTGCGAATTGATAATGGTTGTAATATCATATTCACGCGTAATTTCAACAATCAGCTCATCAATAACCCGCGAAGTCACAGGATCCAATCCGCTATTGGGCTCATCGCAAAACAGGTATTTGGGATTTAGGGCGATGGCTCTGGCAATGCCTACCCGCTTTTTCATACCCCCTGAAATATTTGAAGGATAAAGTTTATTTGCGTTTTCCAGTTTTACTCTATTCAAGCAAAAGTTTACCCGCTCTAAAATCTGTTCCTTCGACCAATCGGTAAACATTCTCAAAGGGAATGCTACGTTTTCCTCAACCGAAAGCGAATCAAACAAAGCTGAACCTTGAAACAACATGCCAATTTCTTGACGTAGCGACTTCTTTTCTTCGTAGTTTAACCTCAAGAAATCCCTTCCATCAAAATTCAAACTTCCGCTATCTGGTTTGATTAGGCCAACCATCGTCTTCATGAGAACGCTCTTTCCTCCCCCACTGGCTCCAATTACGAACGAGCATTTTCCCTTTTCAAAGTTGGCAGAAACATCAAAAAGCACCTGCCTACCATCAAAGGATTTATTCAAGTTTACCAGCTCTATCATTTATACAGCATGATTTGCGTAAGGATGAAATCGAAAAAAATGATGGCAATGCAGCTTTGAACAACAGCGCGCGTGCTTGCCCAACCTACTTCCAAAGCGCCACCTTCGGTATTGTATCCGTGTGAAGCTGAGATGGTAGTAATTACAAAAGCAAATGTTACAGCTTTGGTTAAGGCATAGGTTACAGAAAACCCATCAAAGTCCATTCTTAAGCCTTGCAAATAGCCATCCACTGTAACAATTCCAGTGAAGTTAACCGATAATACACCACCCACATTGGATAAAAACATGGAGTAAACCACCAAGGAGGGAATGGCAATCAAGGCTGCCATTAGCTTAGGCATTACCACATATTTTGCAGCATTTACGCCCATAATCTCAAGGGCATCAATCTGCTCGCTTACCTTCATGGTGCCAATTTCGGAGGCAATATTCCCTCCAATTTTTCCAGCCATCACAAGTGCAGTAACCGTTGGCGAGAATTCCAGAATATTTGAATCCCGAACAATTCGTCCCAAAACATACATCGGCACTAAGCTTCCAACCAGCTGGTATCCAATCTGAATAACGGCTACTGCTCCAATAAAAACCGAAATGATTGAAACAATGCCAAAGGAATCGTTTCCCATTTTATACAATTCACGAATAAACAGCTCCCAGAAAAGCTTAAACTTTTCCGGCTTTCCAATGCTTGTTCGGAGAAAAAGCAGGTATCTTCCAAATTGGCTCAGGTACTTCATAGCAAACTTTACAAAGAAACAGAAATTTTGATTGACTGGGAGACTTTCAACCCGAAGAGGTAAATTAGCAGCCTTAATTCATGGAAATGTTACCTAAAACCGTTCTGGTAACCGGTTGTACCAAAGGAATTGGTAGAGCTTTGGTTGATATTTTTGCAAGTCACGGATACCATGTGGCTGGCTGTGCGCGAAACAAGGAAGATTTAACCAATCTATTTGTGGAACTCAGCACGCGCTTTCCAAAGCAACGATTCTTTTTTGAATCCTGCGATGCGGCAGATGCTGAACTGCTAAAAATATTTGGTCAGGATGTGCTTAGGGAGTTTGGTTCATTGGATGTTTTGATTAACAATGCCGGAGTTTTTATGCCCGGAAGCATTGCAGAAGAGGCTCCAGGTGCCTTTGAAAAACAATTTCAAACCAATGTAGGAAGTGCTTATCATTTAAGCAGAACCTTGCTTCCTGCGATGAAAAAAGCAAAATCAGGAATTATCATCAACATCTGTTCAACAGCAGGCATAACGGCCTATCCCAATGGAGGTTCGTATTGCATTAGCAAATTTGCCATGCGCGGTATGAGTAAAGTTTTGCGTGAAGAACTGAAACCAGATGGCATTCGAGTAAGTACCATTATTCCGGGTGCCACGCTTACGAATAGTTGGAGTGGTACCGATTTACCTGAATCGCGTTTTATGCCTGTTGAAGATGTTGCCCACATGGTTTATTCCATTTGTGAACTTTCCCCTCGCACAGTTGTTGAAGAAATCATATTACGTCCGCAAGAAGGAGATATTAACTAATGAAAATGTACTGTGCCAACCCCGCTGTTTACAGCCGAAGAAAAACAACAACCGTTAACATCGGGGACTTGTCAATGGGTAGTGATTTTCCCATTCGCATTCAAAGTATGACCACCACAGACACCATGGATACTGCAGGTTCTGTGGCTCAAATCAAACGAATGGTGGATGCAGGCTGTGAGTTGGTTCGATTAACAGCTCCATCCATTAACGAGGCAAAAAACCTGGAAAACATCAAAAAGGCTTTATTGGCTGATGGCATTCGCGTTCCCTTGGTTGCCGATATTCATTTTACTCCAAACGCGGCTGAAATGGCAGCCAGGATTGTAGAAAAGGTGCGAATCAATCCGGGCAATTACGCGGATAGAAAGAAGTTTGAAACCCTTGAATATACAGACGCTGAATACCAGGAAGAAATTGACCGTATTCGCGAAAAGTTTGTCCCCCTTATTAAAATCTGCAAGGAATACGGAACTGCCTTGCGCATTGGAACCAACCATGGTAGTTTGAGCGATCGAATCATGAGCCGCTACGGTGATACTCCGCTTGGGATGGTTGAATCGGCTATGGAATTTTTGCGCATTGCACGCGAAGAAAATTTCCATCAGATTGTGCTAAGCATGAAATCCAGCAATCCGCAAGTAATGGTTCATGCCTATCGATTATTGGTTCAAACCATGGATGCCAACAACATGCACTATCCCCTTCATTTGGGAGTTACAGAGGCAGGAGATGGGGATGATGGCCGAATAAAATCGGCATTGGGTATTGGAACTTTGCTTGAAGATGGAATTGGCGATACCGTTCGTGTTTCCTTAACTGAAGACCCTGAATTTGAAGTTCCTGTAGCCAGAAATCTGGTAAAATCATACAGCCTTCCTGAACGAATTTCGCATCCTGAATTAAAACCTCGTGTTGCAGAATCCGCACAATGGGACCCTTATTCTTACAAAAAAAGAGAAACTAAATTAGTTGGAATTATTGGTGGCAACCAAGTTCCGCGGGTATTGCTCTCGTTTACCGAAACCGATGATCTTGAACCGCATCATTTGGCACCTGCTGGCTACACATATGACCCAGTGAACGACAAATGGAACATGAGCGATACCGGAGCTGATTTTATTGTTTTGAAAAAAACGGCTCCATTCATGTTACCTGTTGGCTTACAAGCCATTTATCCCTATTCAGTTTGGAAAGAGCTGGCAAATAAGCAAAATAGCTCTCCGCTCATTCCGGCTTCCGAACTCGGAAATTGCAAAGGTGTATTTTCATCAACCCAAAATTTTATTTCGTTCAATTGCAACGAACTAAGTTCTGAAGTACTTGAAGGAATTGGACAGGTTCCCAATGCCATATTGGTGATTCATTCCTCAAACCCGGCCTGCATGCCCGAGCTGAGAAACGCGTTTTTCCTACTTCAGCAATCAAACCAAAAGGTTCCGGTTATTATTCATCTCAAACCAACATCAAACCTTGAAAATCTGATGCTTGAAAGTGCAAGAGATGCCGGGGCATTGTTAATTGATGGATTTGGAGATGGTATTTGGATTGATGGTCCTCAGGACTTGAATGCCCGTATCAACCAAATTTCCTTTGGTATTTTGCAAGCTGCCAGAACCCGAATTAGCAAAACAGAATACATCAGTTGTCCGAGTTGCGGAAGAACACTTTTTGATTTGCAAGAAACCACCGCTAGAATACGGAAAGTGACTGACCATTTGAAAGGAGTGAAAATTGCAATTATGGGTTGTATCGTAAACGGACCCGGAGAAATGGCTGATGCCGATTACGGCTATGTAGGTTCAGGACCTGGAAAAATTACCCTGTATAAAGGTAAAGAAGTAGTAAAGAAAGGAGTGAATACCGAATTGGCCGTTCAAGAATTGATAAATTTGATAAAAGATAACGGCGATTGGACAGAACCTGTGCAGGTGCATGCAACCACAGATTGAACGAAGTTGTCTTTGTCATATTGGGGGAAATCCCTATTTTCGACGCCTCAAAGATAATTTTTACTGGAAAAGAAACTTTTCCGTACTGGTTTTCAATGAGATGTTAAATGAACTTGTATTTAACAGAACTAATTAACGAACAATAAATATCCAAACAAAATGAGAAAACTGTTACTCTCCGCTTTGGCATTGGTAGCCCTAGGATCAGGCGCAATGGCCCAGCAAAAAATCGACAACAGCTCAGAGGCTCGTCACCGCGCCATCAAAGACAAAACCAATCCATTCAACCGTAAACCACTAGGTAAAGGTGGCGAAATGGTTTCTGATTGGTACGATGTGATGGACATCATCAGCAAAAGTAACGTAGGTGCAAACCTGCAAGGTTATGTTGATTTTCTTACCGATGACTCTTTGAACAAATTTGTTGAAGATGATGGAACAATCCGTTATGGCGGAACCACTTCAGTAGGTCAAATCCTTGACCCAGCTGATGATTTGATTGAATTGACTGATAAACCACAAAACAAATTGACTCGTTTTGTAAGCTACAAAGTGGATTCAATCCTTTTCCGTTACTTGTACGTTCGTAACGTTGATTCAATTGATGATGGAATGGGTGGAAAAGCAGCCGTTGTTGATACTGTTTATATCCACTACTGGAAAGGCAACCAATTACGTCGTTCACAGTTCACAGATGGAACTCGTTATGCTATGCCTGTAAATGGTTGGAACCGCAACCGTCGCATGCCTGCTAACTTCTTTGCTGAAGAAAAATATTTATTGAGCTCAGGTGCAAACGGTGTGTTTGATACAACTCGTGCTAACAACAACAACGGTGGTTTTGAAAACGCTTGGACCAGCAAATACACTTCATTCCCAGCTCCTGCCGGAATGCAAATTGATGCAAATCCGAATGGTTCAACTGCTGATTTGTTAACTGGTTTCACTTGGACTTTCAAATCAGGAGTACCAGCAGTTATCGGAACTGATACTGCTGTTATGGTTTACCAACAAGATCCTTCTACTTTACCTGCCGGAACTCGTCGTAACAACTACTTCGGTTATGGCTTATTCTTGAACGAAGGAACCACAGGTTGGGAAAATACCAAATCTTACAACACTGCTATCATGGCATTGAAAGCTTCTTCTTATGCAGTAGTTAACGGATGGGATGGTTTCATCGCAGGTCAGGCGTTCACCAACGAGCGTTTCGTTGAAACTTATTTCCACTTATCGGTAATTGGCAACATTGGTGCTAGCGTTGCAGACGTAGAAAATGTTGAAATGAGCGGTTTGTTCCCTAACCCTGCAAGAAACATTACCAACGTTCGCTTCACTTTGAAAAACAGCAGCGATGCAGTAGTAACTGTTCACAACATTTTAGGTCAGGAAGTAGAAAGCCATAACTTAGGTAAAGTTGCTTCTGGAAAATACGATTACAGCTTGAACCTGAGCAACCTTAAGCCAGGCATGTACACTGTTAGCGTTAAAGCTGGAAACAGTGTTCAAACTGAAAAATTGATGGTTACTGAATAAGGTTTATTCCTATTCAAATAAAAAAAGCCGTTAGCTGCATGCTAACGGCTTTTTTGTTAGTATCTTAGTGAAGTAAAACTTATCTCATGAAAAGTAAAACACCTATTCAGCTTCTACTTTTCTTTGTTCTGGGATGCCTGTTTATGGGCGCAATTAATCCCAGAATTAAAATCAGGCCCATGCAGCCGGATGAAATCAAACTACTCAAATTGATAAACGATTACAGGCTTACGCTCAAACTAAAACCTGTACCCCTAGATTCGGCATTGCTTCGCGTAGCTCAAGCCCATGTTGACGATTTAACAGAACATCCCTTGGTCAATCAATCCTGCAACTTACACAGTTGGTCTCCCTATGGCAATTGGATTTCGTGTTGCTACACCAACGACCATAGTAAGGCAGAATGCATGTGGAGCAAACCTGAAGAAATTTCAGGCTCAAAATTGCTTGGGTTTGAAATTGCAGCCTATGCAGAACCTTCAATTAATTCCGAAATTGCCCTCAACAGTTGGAAGCAAAGTAAAAAACACCTGGCCGTAATTGCAGAACAAAACCAATGGAAGGGCGAAAATTGGCGACATATTGGTCTGGCCATTCGCGGAAAATTTGCAGTAGTTTGGTTTGGCAAGTAGTTTCGGCAGGGAATTTGATAAATCAAGCCAATTAGCTGATACTTGCAAGCGTTTTGATGAAATCTATTTTTAGTCTGGGAATTCTCGATAAATACATCCTGAAGAAGTACATGCAAACCTTCTTCTATTCTGTATTGCTTTTTACTTTGATTGCCATTTTTATCGATATCTCAGAAAAAATGGACGACTTCATCAAACGTAAACCGCCCTTAAGTGTCCTGATTTTTGAATATTACATATTCTTCATCCCCTATTTCATGGGGCTATTTAGCTCAGTTTTTGTATTTCTTAGCACCTTATTCTTCAATTCAAAACTTGCCCAGAATACCGAGATTATTGCCATTTTAAACAGCGGACTTAAATACCCGCGATTTCTCAAACCCTATCTAATTGGAGCCGCAATCCTTTGTACGCTCTTTCTTTTGCTGAACTCGCATGTGTTACCCTATTGTGATAAGTACAGGTTGAAGTTTGAAGATGACTGGATTCGCGAGCACAAACAAACTCAAAACAACAACATTTACAATATGCTGGATGAAAACAATATCATCCACATGGAGTCATTTAATTATGAAGACAGCGTAGGGTTTAACTTTACCCTTGAAGCATTTAGAGATGGGAAACTGGTTGAACGCACATTTGCCAATCGCCTGCTGTGGAATCGTGAAAAAGGATGCTGGACCCTGGACGGCTATTACAGACGCTTGTTTAGCGAGGAAGGAGACAAGCTTATGCGAGGCATTAAAATGGATACGGTATTAAAAATCAAGCCGGATGAATTTGTGGTCAGAACAAACTATGTAAGCAGTATGACCAATCCGGAATTGAATGAATATATCCGGAAAGAAACCGAAAAGGGAAATCCCAAGGTGAGCAAATACAAGGTTGAGCTTTACAAACGCACCATGGTTCCGGTAGCTTTCTTTGTACTCACGCTATTGGCAGTTGCAGTGTCATCCCGCAAAAGCCGTGGTGGAACAGGATTTCACTTGGGAATCGGGATTTTTATGACCTTTAGTTACCTGCTGTTTATGCAGGTATTCAATACCATGGGCAATACTGGTGTTATGGCACCTTGGCTGGCCGTTTGGTTTCCTACCCTTTTCTTTTTTGGTGTTGCATTGGTCTTGTTAAAAAAAGCTCCCAAGTAAGTGCGGGTTGATAAGAACTATTTCACTTTACATTTCATCATCCTCTTGTGGGGATTTACACCCGTGTTGGGAAAACTCATCAGCCTGCAAGCCTTTGAATTGGTTTGGTGGCGATTGCTATTTTCTGTAGTAAGCCTTTATGCTTATGCTCGATTTAAAGGCGTTGGACTGAAGCTGCCCATTTCAAAAGTGCTTCCCCTTTTGGCATGGGGCGCTGTTGTTGGACTTCACTGGTTCTTTTTTTACCATGCCATCAAGGTTTCCAATGTTTCTGTTGCCATGATGGGCTTTAGTTCAATAACAGTTTTCGCTAGTTTTATACAGCCACTGTTATTGAAACGCAAGTTTTTTTGGGGTGATTTGATTTATGGGCTCATCATTATGACTGGGCTTTGGATTGTTAGTGCTGCCGAAAGTGTTTACCTGAATGGAATTTTGTTTGGTATTCTGGCGGCCTTGCTTGCCGCTTTGTTTGGCGTGTATAATGGAAGTTTAATAAACCGATACGACTCCATGCAAATCACCTTATACGAATTTCTAGGTGCATTTATCACCATGAGTTTTTTTTCGTATGCAGAAACACCCCAATTCTGGGGAATATTGCCTTATGCTGTTCCAGGTTGGAGTGATATTATTTATTTGCTGATTCTTAGCATTGTCTGCACCACACTTGCCTTTAGCATGAGTGTTGAAATTCTGAAAAAAATTGACCCACTCACTGTCATTATCACCAACAATTTGGAGCCGGTTTACGGAGTGGTATTTTCGGTTTTGCTATTTCCGGAAACCGAAATTATGTCGGCACCCTTTTACATTGGTGCCGCCATTTTACTCGCTGCAGTTTTCACTTATCCCTTGCTAAAAAGCAAATTCAAACCAGAAAACCATTAGGTTCCAATTCATCCATTCAGGTAGACTTTTCCTCCGGAATTGACTTTACCAATAAGAGACTAATTAGCATAAACAAACCACCCGTTAAAAAGGGCACAAAGGCTGCAAATCCGTAGAGCCATCCGCCCAGCGCCGGACCGGCAACCCGCGCCAAGGAAGAGAACGATAAATTGCTGCCCAGCACCTGACCCTGTCTATTTGGCCCAGCATAGCGCGAAATGGTTGAAGAAATTGCCGGAGAAAGAAAACCATTGCCCAAAGAAAGAACGGTTAAGGCGAGAAGCTGAGGCCAAAAAACGCCATTCGGATAAACAGTCATTAAGAACAAACCTACAGCCATTAGCAAAACTCCGTACAACAACAAATGCCTGCCACTCAGCATTCGGTTCAATTTCCCTACCAAAAATCCTTGAATAAAAGCGCCCACCACGCCAATGTACATAAACACCCATCCAATTTGCTTTTCATCCAAGCCAAACACATCTTTCCAAAAAAGGGTTGAACTTATCTGCATCATGGAAAAGGCCATGATGAAAACAAAATTTAACCACATCACCTCCCGAATTACGGGTGTTTTGATTTCCCTCAAAATGTCATTCACCGGAGCAAATCGAAAAGCCTTGTGGTTTTGCTTTTGCTGAATGGATTCTTTCAAAAACAACCAAGCCAAAATGAGATTCAGGAAACTCAAAGCCGCAGAAACTGCGCCCACATACCAAACGCTTCCAGGGCCACTTAGTGCTTTTAGGTAGCCACCCAAAGGGGGACCAAAAATAAATCCCAAGCCAAAAGCAGCACCCAGCAATCCCATGCTTCCTGCTCTTTTCTCGATGGGAGTCACATCAGCAATATAAGCCTGTGCAGCCCCAATATTTGCAGAACCAATGCCGGAAAACACGCGTGCAAAAACCAAAAACAACAGATTGGAGGTGAATGCAAAAAAGAAACTTGCCAGCATGGTAATTGCTATGCTAATCAACATTACCGGCCTTCTTCCAATGCGGTCGCTTAAAGTTCCCCAAAATGGAGAAAACAGAAAATTCATCAAGGAATAAATACCTGCAATCAACCCAATTTGAAGAGGTGTTGCCTGAAGTTCAGTTGAGATAATGGGTAAGATTGGAATAATAATTCCAAAACCCAATAAATCGATAAATATGGTTAAGAACAGAACACCAAGTTGCTTATTCATTTTAGAAACTCACTTTTAATTGAACGTTAAACGAGCGGGGCGGATCCATTTTGGCTGGTCGGGTGGCATATTCCAGATTGGTAATATTATTCACCAGAAATGCAATCCGCACATTTTCATTTGCGGTAAATGCAATGCGCATGTTGTGCACATGGTCTCCGGCTCCTACTCGCTTCAAAAAATCTGTAACACCAGGAAGTAGGTTCACGTATTCATCAACCTTTTCATATACGCTATAAAACTGCCAATTGTAACCCAGCATCCATTTGCGGTAGCTCAGCTCAATATCCATTTTGCCCAATTTTCTATTTCTGTAGGGCAGAATTGGCGCATAGTAACTAGCCGAATCCAATTGGCCCATAGAGCTAAAGAATGCTTTGCTGTATTCAGCCCAATTTTTGTATTGAGGATGGGTGCTTAAATTTAATGGCATGGAATAGGTATAACCACCCAATGTGCGAATCAATACTTCTCCGATTCGGCCTTCCCCACTTAAAGAAAATTCGTATCCGGCGGCGCGGGTTTGTCCAATATTGAAGGCCTTGAAACCAATGGTTCTGAAGAAATCAATTTGGGGATTTTCGATGGGATTTATCCATTGGCCAAAGCGAAACTCAATCATGCTATCAAATTGCTGGTTGAAAATGGCGAAATCCGCCAACAAGGAAAAGTTACCAATCTTAATGCCTTGCTTCACTCCAATTTCTGCTGTAAATCCGCTCTCGGAAATCAAACCGGGATTGGGGAAAATATTGATGGATGACACCCGGTCTTCAACATACTTCTCGCCAATGGTTGGAAACCGATAGCCTTCAGAATAATTGATGCGCAGAAATGTGTTTTTGGCGGCTTCAAAATTCAACCCAAAGCGTTTTAATAATCCTGTGGTTTCTTTGTGCGATTCAAGGCCCATTTGCTCGTACCTGCTGCCGGCAAGTGCTGTCCATCTTTTGTAGCGATACTCAGCCTGCGCATAGGCGGCTGCGCTAAATCCGGCGAAAGTTCCCCGGTAAACATTTCCTTTGGCCCATAGGGTTGTGGCGTAGGTTCCGGCGGTGAAAAATAAATCGGGAAGTAAGTAAGTTTTGTAGTTGTAATCCAAGGCGTACAAGTTGGCAATGGCATCATTGGCACCCGGGAATTTCTGTTCATCTACAAAACGATGAATTTGGTACATTCTGGACTTGAATGCATGCTTGTGTTTTCCACGGGTATAATCCACATGCGGATCAAAGGAAAAAATGCGGTAAAAATCTTCTACAATGTAATTCCCAAAAGGCTTTAGCGCGCCTGAATCGGCATTGTTCCACAAAAAATAACGGCCGCCTTTTTCAAACAAAATATTTCCATTCAAGCCAAAGCTTAGGTTCTTGTTGAAGCGATACCTTGTTTTTACATAGCTTCTTGCGCGGTAATTATCGGCACCCATCAAATGGCTGCGGTTGGCATAAGTTGCGCCGCTTACCACCAAATCAAACTTATTCCATTTTTGCTTGTGGCTAAAAAATCCACCGGTGGTAAAAGGACTTGAAAAGGCGTCCCACCAAATGGTTTCCTTTCTACGTGGATTAGAGTTAATGCCTTGATAAAGGGTAATCTTGGTTTGTGGCTTATCTGTTGGCCAGCCGGTTTGCACATTTACGGTTCCATTCAAGGCAGCAGAACCGTACAAAACCGAAGAAGAGCCCTTGATAACCTCAATTTGCTCTGCGGTTTCAATGGGTAAAAAATTCCAGCGAACATCGCCAATATCTGCACCCATGATGGGCATATCATCCAACAAAACCGCAACGCGATTTCCGGTATTGTACGAATACCCAACTCCACCGCGTATGGCAGGTTGTCCATCAATAACTGTAACACCTGGTACGCGGTTTAACACATCCGACAAATCCACCGCATTGGTATTGCTAATCAGGTAAGGCTGTACGATGTTTAAGCTACTTACTTCCCGGGCAATTTGGGTTGGATTTCGGGAAGCTGCCACAACTACTTGGTCCAATTGGTTTGAAAAAGGTTCGAGTAAAATCTGCAATTCCGTTTCCTGGCCCGGTTCAAACTTGTATTCTTGAGTTTTAAAGCCAACCCGGGAAAAGCGAAGAGTAAGTTTTTCAGCTGAGTTCAAATTCAATTCAAACAAGCCAGAGCTGTCGGTTTGAAGCTTTTTCAACTTGCCGGCATCAATAGAAACTCTGGCTAAGCGTTTGAAGCTGAACGCATCCATTACAATTCCACGAATCTTAACCTGTTGGGCCATCAGTATTGCCGGTGGCAAACTGATTAGAATCATAAAGAGTAGCGTTTTGATTTTTTTCATACCATTTCAGGAAGGTAAAAATAAGGGAAATCAGCAAAAAGGCTACTAAATGCTTTCTTTCAAAAATTGGAAGAAAGGAGAGGAAACTTATTAAACTATATTTAATAAGCAAAACCTTGTCCAATGAATTTTTGATGTTTTCAAACAAATACTAATTTAGCGCGGTTTATTGATAGAGACTTAAAGAAAACATAGCTTCAAATGGGTAATCTAAAACAGAAATTCGCTGAAAAGGCAATTCCTTTATCGGCAGAAATCAAGCAGTTTGTAAAAGAAAACGGGAATGTAGCATTGGGAACCTTTACGGTTGAAGATGTTTATGCCGGTATGAAAGGTGTTATTGGCCTTTTAACCGAGACTTCCCTATTGGATGCCAATGAAGGTATCCGTTTCCGTGGTTACTCCATTCCTGAACTTCGCAAATTCCTTCCCAAAGTTCCGGGAGGAACAGAACCGCTTCCAGAAGGTTTATTTTACCTGATGTTGATGGGCGAAATGCCAACTTATGACGACGTACTTGAAATTCAAGCCAATTGGAGAGCTCGTGCAGAAGTTCCGCAACACGTATTTAATGCCATTGATGCCCTTCCGGTAACTACGCATCCAATGACTCAGTTTAGCATTGGTATTATGGCCATGCAAACCGACTCACATTTTGCCAAAGCATACCGCGAAGGAATCAATAAAAAGGATTATTGGGATCCAACTTACGAAGATGTTTGTGATTTGCTAGCCCGTCTTCCGCGCATTGCTGCATATATTTATCGCCGCACCTATAAAAATGGGGAGCATATCGCTCCAAATCCTGAACTGGATTGGGCAGCAAACTTTGCTCACATGCTTGGATTCAATGAAAATGAATTCTACAAATTGATGCGTTTGTACCTAACCATTCATGCAGACCATGAAGGAGGTAACGTTTCTGCACATACCACGCACTTGGTAGGTTCTGCATTGAGTGACCCATATTTGGCATTTTCTGCTGCCATGAACGGACTTGCAGGTCCATTGCACGGATTGGCCAACCAAGAAGTAATTCGTTGGATTCTTGATTTAAGAGCTGAAATTGGCAATAATCCTAGCAAAGAACAAATTGCTGAGTACATTCAAAATACCTTGAAAGCTGGAAAAGTTGTTCCTGGATACGGACATGCCGTTTTGCGTAAAACAGACCCACGTTTCCTTGCTCAGCAGGATTTTGCCAAAACTTATATGCCTGAAGATGAGCTCGTAAATATTGTTTGGAACATTTATGAAGTAGCACCTCCAATTCTTGAGAATACAGGAAAAATCAAAAATCCTTGGCCAAATGTGGATGCCCATTCAGGTGCATTATTGTTGCATTATGGCATGAATGAGTACGATTTTTACACCGTATTGTTCGGAGTTTCAAGAGCATTGGGTGTAATGGCTTCTTTGTTGTGGGACCGCGTTCTTGGTTCTCCAATCGAACGTCCAAAATCTGTTACTTACGAATGGCTTAAAACAGCAGTTGCCGTAAGAAAATCGGCTATATAAAACCAAATTTGTCAAAAAAGCCGCCCAATGCAAATTGGACGGCTTTTTTGTTTCGTGTAAATCCTCAGTGTTTTGAAAATAAGCGCTTACCTTTGAACGTTCAGATGGGCATATGATTGGCAGATTATTGATATTCCTTTTAGTTGCTACCCTTAGTGGTTGTGGAGTTTATTCACATACCGGAGCTTCAATACCTCCGGATGCCAAAACCTTTAGTGTGGCCTATATTGTAAACAATGCCAGCATTGTGGCTCCTACGCTTAGTCAGGTATTGACAGAACGTTTAAAAACAAAATTCATCAATGAAACCGGATTAAAGCTGAGCAGTGTTGATGGCGATTTGCATTTCAGCGGTAAAATAACCGACTACAAAACAGCACCGGCAGCCATTGGCGGTAATCAAGCCACAACAACCAACCGCTTGACAGTTACCATAGAAATCAACTTTGAAAACAAGAAGGACCCAACTAAAAACTTTCAGCAATCATTTAGCAACTTTGTTGATTTTGATGCCAGCCAGAACTTTGCCAGCATTGAATCCGATTTGATTGTAAAAGTAACTGAAGGTTTGGTTCAGGATGTATTCAACAAAGCCTTCATTAACTGGTAAAGAGCTGATTCAAAATTTGTATATTAGCCCTCAAATCTTAAACGATTGAATAAATACGATTTCACAACATTGGTTAAAGCCCCGGAAAAGCTGGGAGCAGAGCATGTTGAGCCGTTGAAACAACTGGTGAATGAATTTCCGTATTTTGCCATTGCCAATAATTTATTGGTAAAAGCCCTCCACAATTGCGGGCATTACGAGTACGATAAATACTTAGAAAAAGCTTCCCTGCAAGCCGGAGATAGAAGTGTATTGTACAACCTCATTCACGGACTTCCAAACCTTCAAAAAGAATTTGGTAAGGCTGATGAAAATCCGCTTCCACAAAGCTTAACCGAAACAAAATCTTACAGCTCACCTGTAGTTGCCACTCCACCACTTGCCTCCGAAACCTTTAGTCCGCAGGTGGAAATTGCATCTTCCCTACAGGAATCATTAGAGCAAGAATTTTCAGGAACAAAAGAAGTGCCGAAGCTTGAAATTGCACCTATTGAACCAATTCAAGAAGCCCTTCAAGTTGCTCCTGAACTGCCCAAGCTAAGCATAAGTATTCCAACTCCTGAAGGTGAGGTTAAAACTGAAGCCAATCCCATTGGTCAATTTACTCAAGAAACAACTTCGAATATATTTCCAGAATCCGAAAAAAGTCCAATCAAAGAACGGGAATCACCTGCAAAACAGGAGGAAGAAAAACCGCAATTGTTTGCTCCCGAAAATCCGGTTTTGGTTCCAAGTACCGGTCCTATGGTTCGGTTCATCAACCCAAATACTGTTATTGAAAAAGAGAATTTAAGCGCACTTGAAATAAGCTCAGCAAATGATGATATTTTGAGTGAGTTTGATATTGACTCTTTTTACGAAGAACAAGGAGGGAAGGAGAAGGAGAAAGAGAAAGAGAAAGAGAAAGAGAAAGAGAAAGAGGAAGGGAAAGAGGAAGGGAAAGAGGAAGAGAAAGAGATTGAGATTGAGGAAGAGAAGGTAGAACCTGGTGTTGAGTTGAGCTCTGAAACTCTAGATACAGTAGAACAAATTCCGGTTATTATTGAACCGGAGCCTATTGCTTTGGTTGAACCGGAAACTTCTGCTTTGATTGAACCTGAACCAACTCCAGTTGTGGAAGCAGAGGCAATTCCAACTGAGGAAGCTGAAGCTGCTGTTCACACAGAACCAGATACTATTGTTTCAACGCAGCCTGACACTACTGAATCTATAGAGCCAGAACCTGATGATTTTCTTGCCTGGTTAAAAACAAGAAGTGCCACCGAGGATACCACTTCGGAAACAACACAACTATCCGTTACCAACTTAATTGAGGATGAAAAACCTCAACTTGAAGTAAACCGAAAACCGGTACATCACCAGGAAGGTCTTGAAGAGCAAAGCATATTCACAGATTTGCGTCAATCCATTTCAGAAAAAGCCAACACCGAGATTGGGGAGCAAATCAAACAGCTGCTTGAACAAGCAGAACAGGAACTTGCCACACGTTTTAAGGCCACAGAACCTGAAGCTTTAGAGGAAAAAACAATTGCTGAAATAAGCCTTCAACCGGAAGAAAAACCTACTCAGGAGTCATCTCCGGTTGAGGAAACCAAACCAAAAGAAACCCCTGTTGAAGTTGAAGCGAAACCGCTTGAAACCAAGGCACAGATTCCGGATTGGGAATTTAACTACACTCCTGCCCCGCCTATTCGCAAGCCCAAAATTCAAGACGATTTTGTTCCGACTGGTTTTCATATTCCCGATTTTACCTTCCCCTTCGAAAACAGGCCCAAGCCAAACGATTACCTGGAGTCACTTCGCAAATATGAAGTGAACGAGCTTTTGGGGACCTTGTACAAGAAATTAAATTACTCCGAAAAACCTTTTGATGAGGCCTTTGATTCCCTATTTGGCGAAGGAAAATTGAAGCGAATAGAACTTCCGGAACCAGAACCCATCTATTTGGGTGATGAAGAGCCAGAAACTCCAAAAGCACAAGAGTCTGTTGAAGAAGTAAAGGCACCTTCAATTGAAAGTAACGAATCAAGCCAGGAAGATTCTGTTGCTGAAGAAAAGAATCCGGAACCATTCCGCTTGAATTTCCGTCCGAAAAACTACGAAATTGAACCGGAACCCAAGAAGGTGGAACAACAAACGTTTGAAGTACCCCTGAAAAAAGACCTGAGTCAGATACCTGTTTACGATATCAGCAAGGCAATTCCATTGGATACGCCAGCTGTTAAACCTTCGGTAAAACCTGAAGTAGAATCTATTCTCGACAAATTCCTAAGGGAAAATCCGGTGATTACTCGTCCGAAAGCTGAATTCTATAGTCCAATCAATATGGCCAGGCAAAGTGCCGAGGAGAGTGAGGAAATGGTAAGTGAAACCTTAGCACAAATTTATGTGCGACAGGGTCTTTATAAAAAGGCAATTCAAACTTATGAAAAATTGGAGTTGCTTTATCCGGAGAAAAAAGCGTATTTCGCTGCCCTGATTGAACAAATCAGAGACAGCAATAATTTAGAATAAACATGTTAACATTCATTCTTATCCTGATCATCGTTGCGGCTTTGCTGCTGATTGGTGTGGTATTGATTCAGAATCCCAAAGGTGGTATTGCAGCAAACTTTGTTGCTCCAAGCCAAATTATGGGTGTAAAAAAAGGCACCGAAGTCATTGAAAAAGCAACTTGGGTATTTGCCATTGTTTTAATCGTTCTTTCATTGGCTTCAAACTTCTTCCGTCCAGCTTCTGGTTCAGGAACTGAAAGCACCAATGATTCACGTATTAAAGAAAGCATTGAGAATGTTAACGTTCCTGCTCAACAAGCTCCTCCTGCCGGTGGCGCTCAACAACAACAGCAACAACAACCAAATCCATAATCGTATTTGGAATACTGAAAAGGCCTTTCTTCGAATGAAGAAAGGCCTTTTTTATGCACTCAACTGAACCAAATACGCTGCAAACTTCCTACGGGTTACTTCAAGCAAGGTTTCTTCAAATGGAAAACTCAAGGTATAATCAACCGAAAAAGTAGCTGGATTGGGCAATTTGGGAAACTCTTTCACCAATTGCAGCTTTACCTGCTCTGGCGTATTTGATGCGTTTCTTGGAAAATCCTTCCGAAAACGAATATGAATGGCACGGTACTTTTCATCTTCTCCATCAAATAACTTTACGGCATATTCAAAAACACGCCAATCCTTGGCTTTCTCAAGCGGAATTAAAATATACCCTTCATTTTTATAAATTGGCAAAATGCCAATGGGTTGAATGCTGATTTCCTTTTCAACAAACTCATAAATTTCACGCCCCTCCTCCAGGTGTTTGCCAACCACCGGAAGAGCAAATTCAACAATTTCGGCAATGCATTCCATTAAGGCATCGTTGCGAATGACTTGTTCATACGACAATTTGAATGCATTCAAATCAGCTTCCTTCAACTCTTTAGGAAACTGCTCTTCCCAAAATTTACGCTGTTCATTGAATCGGGAAAGGTTGCGGTAATGCATGACCAATTCTGCCAGCTGAGGATAAAGTCGGGTTTGGTTGAAATGGTGCTGAACATGCTGCAAATAGGCCAGCAAAATGTACTTTTTGTACTCCACATCAGCCAAACCTGAGTAAAACCAGTTTTGCTCAAGGGTATTCATAATTCGTTGCGTTTGAACTTTTACCAGGAATAAGCATTTGAACTTTTGTTACTGCTCTATAACTCAAAACGAAGTTCAACTGTCTAATCCCTGTTTAACGAATTTAAAAAGTAAAACGGTATTTTGTCAAGTCCACTTTTGACTAAAAACGCTTGCGAATAAGCAGTTGCAAGCCCGCTGCATACGGTTTCTGGCTAATCCAATTGCTGTTATCCACCATAGAATTCAACCCAATTTTTACCTGAGGCATTAAGCCGAGCTGAATGGTATTGTTCATCTTCCAGGAAATTAGTGGTGCCAGATTTACAAAATGCACCGACTTAAACTTGGGGAAGGAATTTTTATCGTTGGCATTCAACAAACCTACGCAACTTGGGTCGGGCATATACATGTTTACCGAACTCAACAATCCAAAGCTATAGCCTGCCATAATTTCTGCCGACCAAACCTCGCCCTTGCCCAAGGAATAATGAATCCAAATGGGAATCTCGGTAAAGCTGTACTTGTTATCGAGCACCTTAACCTGACCCTCTACAATGGAATCGTTTGGATGCAAATAAAGGCTGCTGGGTTGAATATGATTGGGGTTGCCATTGGCATCTTCCAGGTTGTAATGCAAGGACTGGCGAACATTTAAAATCTGAACTCCGGTTGACAGTTCCCACTTGGATGAAACCTGGTAACTCAGCAAAAATCCACCCGACCAATCAAAGGAGGCTTTTTCAAGGGCTTCACGTAAGGCAAAGGATTTATCGAGATTATAGGGTGAAGAAGAAGGCATTGCCAATTGCATGGCAGTGTAATTGAAGCCAGCCATGGCCATAATGGCAAATCGACCCGGCATATCTTCTTCAGCTTCGTAATTATCTGCTTTGGCTTCGGTTTGATGAACCACTGAATCTTTATCAAATTTGATTTGCTGATCTTCTAAGCGGATAGGCTCTTTTTCCTCCGACAAAATGCGTCCTGCCAGTTTGGGTTTTGGGGAATTGGCTTCTCCGGTAGCAGAAGGAATTTCAGAACCAGGTTCCGAAGGCTTTGAAGCCGGAATTAAACCCGAATTTGAAGCTTGACCTGATAATGCATGTGAAGCAATTCCAATTCCGGCTTGAGCAGCATTTGCAGCAGAATTACCAGAATTGTTGGCTTGATTTGAACGGTTTGAAGTTCTGCGTCTTGATTGAGTAGCCTTTGTTTTCTCAACCTGATTAAATATAAAAACTTGAGTTTTCCGAGTTCTTTCCAAAGGCAAAGTAGCTGGTGACGAGGAACTAGTCAATTTTTCGTTGGTACTAGTCTTGGTTGAATTGGCCTGAGTTTCGGGTTGAATCGAGGTGTTTTCAGAAACTGCAGGAATGCTGGAATTAGGGTCAGGGCTTAGCAGACTACTTTCGGCAGTTGAATTATTGGTCTGAACCTCCGCATTGGATTCAGACGGTAAGGGATTAGCCAAGGTAGGCGCCTGAGCAGAAACTTGGGCTTGATTTTGCAGCGCAAGTTGTGAGGAATTCAGCGTTTGGTTTAACCAAAACCCGAGACCAAGCGCAGAAAGCAGCAAGGCTGGCAACCAGAAATAAATGAATTTATGTTTGTGTTCAAGGGGCAGTTTGGCTTCAATCTTCTCCCAGGTGCCGGAAGAAGGTTGAACATGCAACTGCTCCATTTTCTCCCGCACGGCAGGTTCAAAAGAATCCCCGTCCAGCTCATTTTCAAGCCGGTCCCAAAGCGAATCGGAGGGTTTAAATTCCTGCTCCGACAGCTTTTCCCTAAGTGATTCTTCAAAACTATTTCGCTTCTTCAAAAGGCTCATTTAAAATCTGATAGTGCCTGGCCAATAAACCTTGCATGTGCTGTTTAGCGCGCGCATACTGCGATTTGCTGGTGCCAATGGCAATTCCCAACTGCTCTGAAATTTCTTTGTGGGTATAACCCTCAATAGCATAAAGGTTGAATATTAACCGGTACCCTTCGGGCAAATGCTGAACAAGTGCCAGAATTTCCTTGGCAGAAATACGCTCCATGATATGGTCCTGGTAAACAGCATCCACATCTTCGCGGTCTAAATCTTCCTGAAATTTGCGGCTCCGGTGTTTGTAGTGATTGATGGCGTTATACACCATAATTCTACGAATCCAACCTTCAAAACTCCCCTCCCCCTTGAATCTCGAAATGCCCTGAAAAACTTTAAGAAATCCCTCTTGAAGCATATCCTCGGCCTCTGCCCTGTCTTTGGCGTAGCGCATGCAAACCCCTAACATCTTTCCGGCAAAATGCTCGTAAAGTTGTTTCTGGCTGCTTCGCTTTCCCTCAAGGCAGCCTTGGATTACTTCTTTTTCATCAAATGGCATAACGGGATTCTTCTGGGTAGTCAATCATAGCCCGGCTGGGGTTGTATCTTGCCGCAAAATAAAAGTTTTCGGCCAAAAGCGACATTTTTTCGCAACTGCTTGCCAGATTAGGAAAAACTGTCACACTTTCTGCTTTGGCACAAGGCTTGACAGAAAGGAGATGTCAACAAAAAAATTTCAAACAAAAAATATATGTCAGTAAGCTTGAAACCATTGGCAGACCGGGTTCTGGTTGAACCCGCTACTGCAGAAGAAAAAACCGCAGGTGGAATCATTATCCCAGATACCGCCAAGGAAAAACCTCAGCGCGGTACCGTTGTTGCCGTGGGCAATGGAAAAAAAGACGAACCTCTTACTGTTAAGGCTGGTGATACCGTATTGTACGGTAAGTATGCCGGTACCGAAATCAGCATTGAAGGAAAAGATTACCTCATCATGCGTGAGTCAGACATTTTTGCCATCATCTAATTTCAACAAATCAAATTTTATTATTTATGACTAAGAAAATTTCATACAGTGTAGATGCACGCGACGGTTTGAAGCGTGGTGTTGACGCTTTGGCAAATGCCGTTAAAGTTACATTAGGACCTAAAGGTCGTAACGTAGTAATCGACAAAAAATTTGGTTCTCCAGCCGTTACCAAGGACGGAGTTTCTGTTGCCAAAGAAATTGAATTGAAAGACCCTATTGAAAACATGGGTGCTCAAATGGTAAAAGAAGTAGCTAGCAAAACTGCTGATATTGCAGGTGATGGAACTACAACTGCTACTGTTTTGGCTCAGGCTATTATTGCCGGTGGTTTGAAAAACGTAGCTGCCGGTGCAAATCCAATGGATTTGAAACGTGGTATCGACAAAGCTGTTGAAGCCGTTGTTGAAGGTTTGAAAAACCAGTCGCAAAATGTAGGCGACGATTACCAAAAAATTCAGCAAGTTGCTACCATTTCTGCTAACAACGACGAAGTAATTGGTAAACTGATTGCCGATGCGATGCAGAAAGTAGGTAAAGAAGGTGTTATTACTGTTGAAGAAGCAAAAGGAACCGAAACTGAAGTAAAAACAGTAGAAGGTATGCAATTCGACCGTGGTTACCTTTCTCCATACTTTGTAACCAATGCCGACAAAATGGAAGCTGATTTAGACGCTCCTTACATTTTGATTTACGACAAAAAAGTAAGCAACATGAAAGAGCTTCTTCCAATTTTGGAAGCAGTTGTTCAAACCGGAAAACCACTTGTAATTATTGCTGAAGATGTTGAAGGAGAAGCGTTGGCTACTTTGGTAGTAAACAAAATCCGTGGCGCCCTCAAAATTGCTGCTGTTAAAGCACCGGGCTTTGGCGACCGTCGCAAAGCCATGCTGGAAGACATTGCCATCCTTACCGGTGGAACTGTTATCAGCGAAGAGCGTGGTTTCAAATTGGAGAATGCCGACATCACTTTCTTGGGTCGTGCAGAGAAAATCACCATCGACAAAGACAATACAACCATTATCAATGGTGCAGGTAAACCTGAGGATATCAAAGCCCGCGTTAACCAAATCAAAGCGCAAATGGAATCTACCACTTCAGATTACGACCGCGAGAAATTGCAGGAGCGTTTGGCGAAGTTGGCAGGTGGTGTAGCTGTACTTTACATTGGTGCTGCTACCGAAGTTGAGATGAAAGAAAAGAAAGACCGTGTAGATGATGCCTTGCACGCAACCCGCGCTGCCGTAGAAGAAGGTATTGTTGCAGGTGGTGGTGTAGCGTATATCCGTGCTATTGAAAGTTTGGAAAAACTGAAAGGAGCCAACGAAGACGAGAATACCGGTATTGCAATCATCAAACGTGCGGTTGAAGAGCCATTGCGTCAGATTGTTGCCAATGCGGGTGGAGAAGGTTCTGTGGTGGTAAACAAAGTAAAAGAAGGAAAAGCCGATTACGGATACAATGCACGTACAGAAGCTTACGAGAACTTGATTGGTGCGGGTGTAATTGACCCAACTAAAGTTAGCCGTGTAGCTTTGCAAAATGCAGCATCAGTAGCTTCCATGATTTTGACTACCGAGTGTATTTTAGCAGAAGAGAAAGAAGAAAAACCAGCTATGCCGGCAGGAATGCCAGGCGGAATGGGTGGAATGGATTACTAAGCTGAAAAGCAAATCCGATAGAGAAAGCGGCCGCAATGCGGCCGCTTTTTTTGTTGGCTGTTAACCAACAAGGCCTATTTTGAGATACTACCAACTACAGGTAAGACAAAAAAACCAAACGAAGCACGGGTGTTAATGCGCTTGTTGATGGCAATGTTTGGATTGGCTTCTTGATTGGCAAAGCGATATTGCCTAAATTTGAATATGCATATTGAAAACCAAAAGATTGAAAAAATTAGAGAGCTTTGCAGACAAAACAAAGTGAAGTCTCTTTTTGCTTTTGGCTCTGTAACCAGAGATGATTTCAATGACAAATCCGATATAGATTTAGTGGTAGATTTTGATGAAATGGACCCATTTATTTACAGCGATTTGTATTTAAACCTAAAATCCAAACTTGAGGAACTCTTGAAACGACAGGTTGATTTACTTGAAGAACGAGCAATAAAGAATCGCTTTTTTAGACAACAATTGGAAAGCTCCAAGGTGCGGCTATATGGAAATTAAGGTGAAAGCTTGGTTATTGGATATCCAACAATCCCTTGAGGAAATTTTTGATTTTTTGGGCGAAACAAGAGATTTCTTTGCCTACCAAAAAGACTAGAAGACCAAAAAAGCTGTTGAAAGAAACCTGGAAATAATTGGTGAGGCAGTTATTAGGATAATGAAACTGACAGCAATTTTCAACTAGAAAATGCTAAAAATATCATAGGTACACGAAATAGGATAATACATAGCTACGACAATATCTCAGACGAATTGATTTGGACTATTGTGTGCAAAGAGCTACCCAAGCTGAAAGAGCAAATTGATAAGCTGATTAAAGAGTAAAAATATCCCTTCAGAAAAAGTTCTCTAATTCAATCACAGTATTCCTAAAAAATTTGGTCCCAAATAGGAATAACCTGAATGCCTAATCCGGGCAAATTTTTTATTGGCCTATAATGGTTTTACAAAAAATCTTATAGGCTTTGTGATTGTAAAAAAAGTTGAATTCGTACTCCCACCGCCTGAGGGGCAGGAGACAGTACAGGGACAGGATTTGAGATATGGATTTTGCCTTAAAGACCCAAGAAAGCTGTCAAAAAAACATGAACCATGCCTCTCTAAGAAAGAAAAGGACCACTCTGAGTTTTCCGAATCATGAACCAAGCCCTTCACAAGCCAAAATCCGGGTCAAAAAACTTCATCGAATCGAAAGAGATTATTCTTGAGAAACACCATCAAGCTAGAACAAATGCACGCCACCCTGCAAACCAATACCCACGTAAAGCCACTTTAACAAATTGATAATTTGGAAAATAGGAAACAAATCTTAAATTCATTAGCTAAACTTTAGTCTATGGAAACCACAATAAATAGGTTTGATGAAGTAACCATAATGAGGAAAAAAGAACTGAAAAAACTTGAAACTGATATTTCTAAAAATAACACTCAAAATCTCAAAATTTCCCCAAATCCGGCCGATAATAGTTTCCACGTTACTATTAATACAGTTTTAGAGAACAATAAAATAATAATAAAAGATGCAGTAGGCAAAACCATTTTAGAACAAAAGATGCCAAACAATAAAGCTGGGATGGAAATAAACACAATGAACTTAAGCAGTGGTGTTTATTTTTTGTTGCTATTGAACCAAAATATTGTTTTAGAAGTTAAAAAACTAGTAATCAATCATTAAACAAGCAATGAAGAAGATTTTATTAGTTTTATTTGTTTTGCTTCACAGTTTTGCAAATGCGCAAAATTATTTTTCAAAGATGTATGATTTGTATGGGGGCTGGGAAAGTGTATTTCAAGTAATAGAGGTTGATGAAATTAATAAAGAAATTTTGTTTAATGGAGCATTAATAAATCAATTTGATACTATACATGATTCCTTATCTTGGATTCATGTATTTAATTACAAAACTGATTTTGAGGGAAGATTAATTGAAAAGTCCCTATTTGGTAAAAGGTATTTTAATTTCTATACAGGTTTTCAAATACTTAGTTTTGGCAAAAAAAAAGGCATTTTTTTAAGAGAAGATGATACTTTAAGTAATATCATATATTATATTTATCAGTTAGATAGTTTCGGAAATTTTAAGAGTAGGGAAAAAATTAGTGGAACCTCAAACCTTTTTAAGATTAGAGAAATAATACAATCAGCTACTAAAATTTATGCTTTCGGGTTTAGTGGTAATGTACAAGGTTCACCCTTTGCAGCACTGTGTTTTGACACCACAGGCAAGCAACTTTGGTATAAGGTTTATAAAGATAAATTGGTTTTTCCAACCGGTGTTGCAATTTCCTCTGATGGTAACTTTTTGCTGGGTGGGGTGCAAACCAAGAAAGGTGATATAAGCAAAGGCGAGCGTGATTCGCTAAATCCTTTCTTTGCTAAAATCGATACCTTAGGAAATTTTATTTGGGAAAAGAAAATACCCAATATTCCTAATTTGAGTGTTTCAAATATTTCACCTTTAGAAATAAACGGGTCCTATTATTGGTTTGGTGGTTATCCTTCTAGTCAGAAAGATTTAAGTAAGCTTGCTTATTCGTATTTAATAAAAACAAACACTTCCGGTGATATTATTTTAAATAAGAAAATTATTGAAGGAAAATCGGCAAAATGGGATTATATGGTATGCCATTTGGGTTATCCATTATTTAAAAATAATTATATATATATGTTAGGTCAGGCATCTGACACCATTTCCCATTTTAAATACAACGATTATATTCAACTTTGTAAACTGGATACCCAAGGAAATATAAAATGGCGACGCACTTTTAGTCAATGGTACATGAGCAACAGGCCTTATAGCCTTACCGCCATACCCGATGGTTTTATTATTTGTGCCGATGGCAAAGACACCACCCACGCAACAGGTTATACAGATGCTTGGATAATTAAAACAGATACCAACGGTTGTATCATTCCGGGTTGTCATTTAGCAGATGCTGTGATTGAAGTGGTTGATGAACGGAACTATGTTAAAGTTTACCCCAACCCTGCCAATACACAAGTAACCATTGAGTTTAATGACCCTCAACAAACGCCCATGGATTGGATAGAATTGATAGATGAAAAGGGAATTAGTTTGCAAAGTAAAACCGTAAACAATCAAACCTATACTTTACCTACCACTCATTTGAGTAGCGGAACCTATTACCTTGCAGCTTACTTTAATGGGAACAAAAGGGTGGTAAAAAGGCTACTGGTTCAACACGAATAGAATAACTCATGCTAAAAAAAAATTCGAATTCCAGGTTTTAAAAAGCAGTCTCAATAAAGTCTCAAGTAAGCGGGCTCTGTATTGTAGGAAAACTACTTTAACCACCTGCTGAATGGTAGCCTTTGAAAGATTGTTAATCTGGAATCGCTCCACCGCCTGAGGGGCAGGAGACAGTACCCCACATGATGGCGGATTTTGTTGATTCGGATGATGGATAAACCACTTACTCAATTACCAAACGTCTGAATACCGGGTAATCTGAATGGTAGGCTTTAAGCGAAACAACATAAATTCCCGAACTCAGGGAATTAACCGGAACTACCCAATCTGTTTGAATAGATTGGAGGCTTTTGGAAATTAACTTCCCATGAATATCGTAGATAGAAACGGTAATAGTAGAATGTATTTCAGCCCCTTGAATTCGGAAATGGCTTTGGGCCGGGTTTGGGAAGAGTTCAAAGTTTAGTTGGCCTAACTTTTGGTGAGGAACTGAATTGAAGGGAAGGCCGGTAAAATAGCGAATGCGTTCACCGTTGTTTGCTGAGCATGAAATTCCAAAACTGGAGTTGAGGAAAAATAATGATTCATAATTAAAAACGTCACCTGTTGAATTCCAGGTTTTCCCTTCATTCAAACTATAGAAACTCCCCTTATATCCGTTAAAATATCCAGCCATATAGAAACTGGGATAATCCTTACTTTTTGGAGCAAAAGCAATTCGAGAAAGCAATACTTGAGGACTATCTAACTTAACAAACGATTGCATTCCATCTTCTGTTCTATGAATGCTATTTCCAAACCCAAGGAAGAGTCCTTTGTTTTCATCTTCAAAGGCCATGTCAAAAACTCTCCTGTTTAATAAGTTTCTTAGTGAAATAGTTTCCATGCTATCTCCATAGTTAGTTATTTTTATAATACTACTATTATTGGAAAAACTAAAGTATTTGTAAACTGTTGAATCGAAATAGAAACTTCTATTTCGAACCTCAGTAGTCTGAAAATCATCCGAATAAAAATCTGCAGAAAGCTTAATTTTTGTGGTATCCTGTAAACTCCAAGATTGTCCAAAATCTAAGGTTTTGAAATAGCGGAATCCTGCATTTTTTTTCCAGTCCAAAATAAAACCCTTTCCGTTCGCAAAGATTCTAAAGGCGATAACCTTATTTGCTTTAGAAAAAGTATCCAAATTATCAGAAATTAATGGGAAATCTAAAAAAGTTCTACCGGTATCCTTGGAAATGAACATTCCAACTCCACTTCTAAAAAGATTACCATTGCCTAGTAGTTGCAATTCATTATTCGAGCTCCAACTTGCAGTTGACCTTAACTGAAAGTTTTTTCCTCTATCAGGTGAATAAAAAGTTCCATAAAGATCACCGGCAAGTATGGAATTGCTATCGATAAATACATGTGGACCTTCAAAGTAGTAAAACGGACTTGGATAGTTTGAAATATCCCATTGGGCCCAAAGCTGCCCTTTGAGAATTAGAAGAAATATAATCAGGGTTCCACAAAATTTCATGCCAGTAGAATATTAAATAGGGAAGGCAAAATTTACCTTCCCTATGCATTTAATTACAATTAGAAAATACTATCGTTTTGGTAGCTTGATTCCAATCCATGAGAATGCAATTGCATGGTGCGGGTAAATTGGGGTTGAACAACCTTACCATTGAGTTTGGGTAACCATAACCAATTGCGGTTTCCCCTGAACTTTGATTCAATTGAAAAGAGGCATTACTTATTGAAAAAGTTTCATTCAAGCCTCCAAAGGCAGCTAACACATCCTGAACAGTTATGTTAACGGAAGAACCTGAAGAAATTGATTTAGTTATTCTTTTGTCAACACCATCAACAGTAACCCAAAACCACATGGTTAAGTCACAATTCGAATTATTCTGAATCGTCCACAATACTTCGCCCGGCTCATCCGGGTCGCAAGATGGAGGTGGACTCAAGGTGCCTGCCGTGTTATGGTCTGGTGGAATGTTTACGGTTTGTCCATAAACATGTGTTGAAGTGATTAGGAGCAGTACCATAGCCCCGAAGGCAAGGGTTCTTAGTAGTTGTTTCATTTTTTGTTTTAATTTTTTCGTTTTTGATTGCATACGATCAATCGATTACGACCATTAGAACAAGCCGGCTTTTGTTTCTTTGGCATATCGAAAAAAAAAAAAAAGAACTCAAAAATCCAAGTTAAAAAAACGTAAACACGATTTATATAGCCAAATAATAAGGCTAAGCTGCTGTTGCAGAAATATTTAAACAGCTTCAAAAAGTATCCTTTTGCGAGATTTCTCTTTGGAAACGCCCTTGCCTGAGGGACAGGAGACAGTACCCCACAGGGATGGAAGTTAGGGATGTGGCATTTGCAGAAGCGACCACAGGAAGCTATCTGCAATGCCAACAGCCCTTAATTACATACCGAGGAGTACAGGCGGATGGCCCGGCCCTAAATCGGCTTAAAGAGCCGAATAAGGGCAGGCCCAACAACACCTGAAGTACATTTATTTTTAGGGTTTGCTGATTTATTTCAAAGCTCCTTTACCTGAATAATCTTTACGGGACAAACTTGTTCGGCTCTGGTTGCTGCGGCGCTGTAATCGTTGGGCAGGTTTAAAAGGTAAACCTGCTTTTTCTGGCTGGCGCCGATTAGAACACTTTTCCCGTCTTTGCGCGACATACGCCAGTTTTCGGCATCGGCTTCTACGCAGGCATTGCAGCCTATGCATTTGTTGCGGTGCTGTGTAATTTGTATCACTGTGCTGCCACTTTTTTGTAGAGTTTATCGGATGGCCTGATTTTGCCCGGAACGCGAAAAGAAACCTGGGTTCCTTGCATGGCTTTTTCTACCTGTTTATCATTGAGGCGGATTTCTTCAACTACTGTTTCCAGGTAACCGGTGCTTGGACCTGTAATCATGATTTCATCTCCGGTTTTTAAATCGTGCGATTCAATGAGAAACTCCCCTACTCCAATTTTATCGAAGTATTTTATGCCTTTGCCCAGGTAAATTTTTCGCAGGGTGGCAGCAGAACCGTAGGTATTGCTCCATTCTCCCAGCTTGCGACCCAGGTAGTAACCGTCCCAAAAGCCGCGGTTGAAAACGGTAGCCAATTGGTTTTTCCAGGCGGCTAGTTTTTCAGGAGTAAAGCTTCCTTCGGCAATGGCATCGGCAGCTTCCCGGTAGCAGGTTGTGGTGGTATGCACATAATCGGCACTGCGTCCGCGGCCTTCAATTTTCAATACCGAAACGCCGGCATCCAGGATTTTATCCAGAAAATCGATGGTGCAGAGGTCTTTTGCCGACATGATGTATTCGTTGTCGATTTCGAGTTCGTAGCCTTCTTCCTTATCGGTAACCACGTAAGAACGCCTGCAATTTTGGATGCAGGCACCGCGATTGGCAGAGGCATTGTGGCTATGCAAACTGAGGTAACATTTTCCGGAAACAGCCATGCACAAGGCTCCGTGTCCAAAGATTTCGATGCGCACCAATTGGCCGGAGGGACCGCATATTTCGCGGCGTTGAATTTCGCGTGTTATCTGGGCAACTTGTTGCAGGGTTAGCTCGCGCGACATAACCATGACATCTGCAAAAGCCGAAAAAAACTCAACCGTTTCTATGTTTGTGATATTGCATTGGGTGGATATATGCAGGGGCATTCCGGTTTTGCGGCAATGGTTCATAACGGCCTGATCGCTGGCAATAACAGCGCTAATTCCGGACTCGCGGGCGGTATCCACAATTCGCCGCATGAGTTGCAGGTCGTGGTCGTACAGAATGGTATTCAGCGTAAGGTAGGATTTGGCGTTGTGGGCCTGGCATTGCCGGGCAATAGAAGGCAAATCGGAAACCAGAAAATTATTGGTAGAACGGGCACGCATGTTGAGTTGTTCCACACCAAAATAAACAGAATCGGCCCCGGCATGAAGGGCTGCACTTAAGGATTCCTGCGAGCCGGCAGGTGCCATAATTTCGAGACGGGATTTGTTCATGTTTTTGTATTCCGATTTTGATTATTCTTGTAAAAAGGCGTCAAAAATCGTGGAGCAAGCGGGCAAAAAGAATGAGATAGGTCAGCTATGGCTGAAATGGGGAGACCAATTGATTGGCCTGAACGCTCACTATGAGGGCATAGAGTCGGAATTGGGTGCAGAAATTGCGGTCATTAAACAGGCGGAAGCCTTGGTTTTGGGCGAAAAGCGCATCATTCTACTGGCCTGTGAAGATGCGAATCAGTATCCGGCCTTTATTGCGAGAGCCGAAGACCTGGAAATTGCCTATGCCCTACCCGGCCAATCCCTTTTACCGGGACTGAAGTATCAAAAAGGCTTTTACTATTCGGAAAGACCAACTTCTTCTGATAGCAGGATTGCAGAAAAACGAGAAGCCCTGTTGGATAATTTACAGGCCTTGCTAGCCTTAGTTCAGGAACGCGAAAAACTGCTGGTTGACATGGGAAGGCTGAAAGCTGAAAATGGCCTGGAGGCCTGGCAAGCCGATGCTTTTTTGCGAGCCTGGGCGCAGCTAAAACAACTAGGCAGTACATTGGGGCTTGACCCAAACTTTTGCGAATCTTTGTACTTGCTGCTGCATGAACACGCGCTTCACATTCAGAAAAAACAACTAGATTAAACCATGAAAAAATTAGTGATACCGGGTTTATTGGTTCTGTTGGGCATTGTTTATTTCACCGGCCCAGCGGTTGAACCTTTTGTACCCAACGATAACTTGCCCGCCATTGTTGCCAACTTGGCTCAAGTTGAAAATTACGTGCAGATAAAAGAATCGAGTCCGGAAATCAAATCCATGAATCAATCGCGGCTATCTTTTGCTGATTCCTTGCCTAAAAAAGGGAAAATAGCTTTGCTGTATTTGCATGGTTTTGGTGCGAGTCCTTACGAGGGAGAGCCCGTACACACTTGGTTTGCCAGCCGGTATGGTATGAACATGTATATTCCGCGCTTGGCCGAACATGGGTTGAAGGGAGGAAATGCCATGTTAAACTTAAGTGCCACCGCCTTATGGGAATCGGCAAAAGAAGCCTATGCCATTGCAAAAACATTGGGAGATTCGGTAATTATTATGGGAACTTCTACCGGTTGTACACTTGGTTTGATGTTGGCAGCTCGTTACCCGGAAGTAAAAGGATTGTTGATGATGTCGCCGAACATTCGTCTAAAAGACCCAGCCGCTTTTTTGATAAACAATCCCTGGGGCAAGGAGATTGCGCGTATGGTGGTAGGTTCAGATTCGTTTACTTACCAACTGGATGAAGAGTTTGGGAAATATTGGTACAATGCTTACCGACTGGAAGCCGTTGCTCATCTTGAAGAATTGCTGGAAACACAAATGACAGAAGGCACCTTTGGGCGCATAAACCAGCCGGCATTAACACTTTTTTACTGCAAAGATTCAGAACATTGCGACCAATTGGTGAACACCGGGAAAATGGCCTGGATGCATGCGCATTTGGCTACACCCGAAAATCAAAAACGCCTGGTCAACCTTCCGGAGGCGGGAGATCATATTCTGGGAAACCCAATCCGCTCGAAGGATGTGGAAGGAGTACAAAGGGAGATGCAGGCCTTTGCAGAAACGGTATTAAACCTCAAGCCACTAAAGCCATGAATACGCATCCTTTGGTAAGTGAGCTTCGGGCTGAATTAAGCCTCCATGCCGACCCGGTAAGAGCAGAATCTGCAAACAGGTATTTTAAAGAAGGAATAAAATGTTATGGAATTCCTGCTGCAAAAACCCGGGAAATAGGCAAGCGATTCAATGCGGTGGTGAAGGGAATTGAAAAGGACGAACTGATAAAGCTCTGCCTTGAAATTTTTGAAGCTGATGTATTTGATGAAAGCATTATTGCCATTAGTTGGTTGATGCTGAAGAAAAAGGAATTGAAGCCGGAAGATTGGGTTTGGCTTGATGCGGTGGTTGACAAGCGTATCAGCAATTGGGCGGTATGTGACACCTTTTGTAATCACTTGGTTGGAAGCTTTTTGGATAAATATCCGGAGTATGCGAGTCGTTTGCTGGGATGGACCTCCAGCTCAAACCGATGGAAGAAGCGGGCTGCAGCTGTTTCCTTGATTGTTCCGGCCAAGAAAGGAAAATTTGGGAAGGAAGTTTTTGCCATAGCCGAACGTTTATTGGGGGATTCGGACGATATGGTTCAAAAAGGATATGGCTGGTTATTGAAAGTATTTGCACAAAGCGAACAGGAGGAAGTTGAAGCCTTTTTACGCAAGCATGTCAAAAAGATTTCTCGAACAGCATTTCGCTATGCCATTGAAAAATTTCCGTCAGCGTTGAAATCCGAGTTGATGGCCTTGTGATTGTCAGCCCTTGAAGGAGAAAGGCTTAGGCAGCATGTTGAAAAAAAACCTGTAAACAGGTTGAGTGCTTCAAGGGAAGGCTCAGGAATTTGAGTTACTTTTGCATCCCGTACAGTAACCAATGTGAAGGTTGAAGGCATCTTTCTAAAAGACATGTCATTGATTTTCACCAGTTCGCAATTTTTATGAGCGCAAAATACATTTTCGTTACCGGCGGGGTAACATCTTCATTAGGCAAAGGCATTATTGCAGCCTCTTTGGCAAAACTTCTTCAAGCAAGAGGCTATACCGTCACCATTCAAAAACTCGACCCGTATATTAACGTTGACCCGGGAACATTGAATCCGTACGAACATGGGGAGTGCTATGTAACCGAAGATGGGGCCGAAACCGACCTTGATTTGGGGCATTACGAGCGTTTCTTGAACACTCCAACCTCGCAGGCGAACAATGTAACTACCGGAAAAATTTACCAGCATGTAATCAACCAGGAACGTCAAGGCGCATTTTTGGGCAAGACGGTTCAGGTTATTCCGCATATTACCGATGAAATAAAGCGCCGTATCAAATTGTTGGGAGAAACCGGCCAGTTCGAAATAATCATAACAGAAATTGGTGGTACAGTGGGCGATATTGAATCCTTGCCTTATATTGAAGCTGTTCGTCAGCTCAAATGGGAATTGAAGGAAGAAGACGCTTTGGTGATTCATTTAACGCTGTTGCCTTACCTGAATTCGAGCAAAGAATTAAAAACCAAACCCACCCAACACAGCGTAAAAATGTTGCTGGAGAGTGGGGTTCAACCTGATATTCTGGTTTGCAGAACCGAGCATTCCATCAGCAAAGAAATGCGCAAAAAGATTGCCTTGTTTTGCAATGTAGATTCGAATGCGGTGATTGAAGCGCTGGATGTACCAACAATTTACGATGTTCCATTGATGATGCTGAAGGAAAAACTGGACAAAACCGTCCTCAGCAAAATGAAACTTTCTACCAAAAACGAACCGGATTTGGAAAGCTGGAAGAACTTTTTGGTAAGGCATAAAAATCCAAAGCATGAAGTGCGCATTGGATTGGTTGGAAAGTATGTAGAGCTTCCGGATGCCTACAAATCGATTATTGAAGCGTTTATACATGCCGGTGCTACAAATGAAGCTCGGGTACGCTTGCAGTATATCCATTCTGAATTAATAGCAGACGACAATGTTGCTCAGAAGTTGGGCGATTTGGACGGAATATTGGTAGCCCCCGGATTTGGAGACCGAGGCATAGAAGGAAAGATTACTGCGATAAAATATGCACGCGAAAATCAGGTTCCTTTTTTTGGAATATGCCTGGGCATGCAAATGGCGGTAATTGAATTTGCACGCAATGTAATTGGCTGGAAAGATGCACACAGCACGGAAATGAATCCAAAGACCAAGCATCCGGTAATTGACATGATGCCCGACCAGAAAAAAATTACTGCTAAGGGTGGAACCATGCGCCTTGGAGCTTATGTATGCGAGCTGAACAAAGAGTCGAAGGCCTATAAAGCCTATGGCAGTTCAAAAGTTACCGAAAGGCATAGGCATCGATTTGAGTTTAACAACAAATTCCTGGCAGATTTTGAACAAGCAGGAATGGTAATAAGTGGAACAAATCCGGAAACAAAACTGGCCGAAATTGTTGAGCTAAAAAACCATCCGTATTTCCTGGCGGTTCAATTTCACCCGGAGTACAGAAGTACGGTTTTGAATCCGCATCCGCTATTTATTCGATTTGTGAAAGCCGCGGTGGCTTTTAGTCAGAGCTGATAACCCTGAATCCATCGTAAGGGAAGAAATGAATTTCTCTTGCGATGGAGTTGGTTTTATTTACCATGAATTAATGAAGCTTTTTTAGGCTTCATCTATATTAAAGCTCATTATTTTTCACTTCTAATTTCAGCTGGAAATTAACCATGAAGGCATGAAGGAAATGAAGGTTTTTGATGTTTAGTTTTTCCTTTGAAATTAATCTAAACTCCAAACCAAATTTCAGGTGAATTTTACCATGAAGGGATGAAGGGAATGAAGGGCTTTTAGCCTGTTTTTTCCCTTTTCTTGGCTGATTATTTCAATGGAATTTAACCATGAAGGAATGAAGGGAATGAAGAGGCTTTTAGCCTGTTTTTTCCCTTTTCTTGACTGATTATTTCAATGGAATTTAAACATGAAGGAATGAAGGGAATGAAGAGGCTTTTAGCCTGTTTTTTTTCTCACTTCATGCTGCTTTTAAATATTGGAATTTTCCCAAATATGGGGGGATGAATGGATTTTGTGATAGACACAATAAATAAGCAACTCTAGTTCAATACCAATAACACCCTACAACTCATCCAAGCCCAACTTGGCTACTCGGGCCAGAATGGCGCCCTGGCTGCGGTTGAAATGAGCTGCGATTTCTTTTATTCGAGTTCCCCGGTAATACATGGATTTTAATTCCTCGTCAAGATCTTTCGTCCAAGGCCGGTAGGCCGCACTGCCATATTTCTGTTGGCGCTCGGCCAAGGTGTTTGCTGCGGAAACTGGCTTCTTCTGGTCTTTTTCTTTGGGAACAGAACGGATTGCCGTTTTGGTTTTTGAAGGGGTTTCTTCTTCTTTTTCCTTCTCCAGAATTTCAATATGCGGGCAGGCAAGAACTCCTTCCGGCAAAATGGATTCGGGAATTCGTAAAAGGTTTTTGCAGCGGGTAATGGCTACATACAGCAGGTTTACCTCCTCAATTAAACGAGCATGGTCAACTTCTTCCTTGGCATGTTCATCCAAAAGCATTTTCTCAATCCGCTTGAGGGTAATAAAATCTGTACCCAATTCAACCGTATCGTATTCCATGCCCTTGGCTTTGTGAACCGTAGAAAAAATAAGTTCAGCTTCTTGCTTGTTTTCGCAATGCTTCTCTTTGAGTTTCTTGAGCAATTCCGGAATTTGCTCGCCATAGGTTTCAACCAATTCCAGCATCATTCCCAGTTGCATGTCTTCGGTGCTGTCGATATACTCTTCCAGGTCCTCCAGGTTGCGCATCAATTGAATGAGTGGATCGCGGATAAGTTTGCGTTTGTTGAGCGACAAATTCAACACATCGTACAAGGAAGCTCCATCATCGGCATAGGTGTACGAATGAATATGCCCCTCAAAATAAATGCCTTTGGTTTTGGGATTCTTTTCGAGGTAATTGATGGCACTCACCAGCAAACCCAAATTGCTGCGCGAAAGCAAGGCTTGGCTTTTCTTCTTACCTGCCTTCCCTGCCCCACTTATGGCCGGCAATTTATCCCAACCCAATAGCGATTTGTAACTTAACACCTCCCTGCTTAATGCGGCAATTTCGGGTGGAAAACGAAAACTTTTATTGAGTGTAAACGTGGGAAAATTTACAGATTCGAGTGAGTTTACCGCATGTCGCCAAGCGTAGATTTGTTGGTGAGTATCTCCTACAATTACCTTGGTAGCCTGTTGGTTCAAAAACACATCGAGCATGGCAGCCGAAGCATCTTGTCCTTCATCAAATAAAATAAAATCAAAATCCAGCTTGGGCCTGCTTAACTGAAATTTTTTGAGGTAAAAATCGTGGCTTATTTCAATCTCACCTTTGTCCATTTTAGCAAGAAGCAGGCGAGTTTGGTAGGTAATGTACTCGTTGTAACGTTTAACCAATTTTTTGGCTTTGGCATCCTTTAGGGTAGCTGCATAATTGATATCGGCAACCCGAAGTGCCGCAGAATTGCAAAACAAGGCCAGGTATTTGGAAATATGTCCGGCAACCATGTGCGAGGCATGCTTTTCACCATCGGCCTGTAAGGCAAGCAAGTTGGCAATCTCCCAACTTTTGTAGGCCTGAGGCTTTACTTTGTAGTTATGCCTAAAAACAACGTGTTTATAGGCCAAAGAATGGGCCGTTTCAATCTGAACATGCGAAAGTCCAGCCGCTTCAAACTTCTCGATTGCCTCTGTGCGAACAGATTTGTTGTAGGCCAGGTAGAGGATGCGAGAGCCTTTGGGCCGTGTTTTGGCATAGGCAATTAAGGTGCTGGTTTTACCCGAACCTGCTACTGCATTGATACGGATATCTCCCTTGCTGGCAATAATGGCCTCCTGCTCCTCGCTTAATTGCATTGCCGCAAGATAAATGCAGAACAAATGCTGCTCAATGCAAGGATTACAAGTTACTGGTTTTGAAGCCCTGAAATTTTGAAAGGGCAATTTTAGGAAGGGCTATTTCAACCAATCAAGGAAAACCCTAAAAACGCAATTACATTTTTACGAATTTGGTTTGATAGAATCCTCGCTCATTTTCGAGCAGAATCATATAGATACCAGGCCGGAATTGAGCAAGCGAAAAACGTGCTCCTTCCTGGTAATCGTGAACCTCGGCTACGCAAATCCCATCTACGGCATACAACCGAAGTTTTCCACTGGCTTGAAGGGCGATAAAATCACTTGCAGGATTGGGCCATACCTTCAACGAACTTGCACCTAATTCGGGAAGCGAATTGGCAACATTACGGCTTGAATTCATGACCCAACTCACGGCTTCCACCTGATTTTGGGAATTCATTTTGTATTCGAGGATTGGTGAAGGAAAGTTCTGCGCAAAAAACTGAATCCAGGTATGGTTAAATTGAATTCCACCCGGATCAAAACCACCGGGAACTGGGCCATAAACTCCGGTTAATTTATTCCGCAGCTCAAACCGGGTGCTACCCTTTACCTCAAGCTTGCGGCGGAGGCAAATTAAGCCTTGTGGACGCATAGGCCATTTTAGGTTTCCTTCTCCAACTGTGAGGCTGGAATGATTCACTTGAAAAACCACGCGGGCGCTATCAAACAAGGGGTTTTCGGGAATGCCAAAATCCTGCATCAAGCCACGAATTTCGCTTTCAATGGAATCGCGAAAAGATTGACCGAGGCTCATTGGAAAAACGAGGTAATCAACCAAACCTTGAATTCCAAAATTTCCTTCCGGCATTAGCGCTTGTTTGATTGAAGAAGAAAGTCCTTGAAAAAAGCGGGTATCTGTTAAACCGGCATCGGTATCCCAAACCAAATTGGTACGCTCGTGCGCCATTGGAAAAGCCGTTGCATCCTTAAAGCGCAAAGTATCTTCAAGCTCAGCTGTAAGAAAAAGAGCGTCCCAAGTTTGGCCTGAACCGGATGAACTGATTTTTGCAAGATTGGGCGCTGAAATGCTTTGGCAGGATTGAAGAAGGGACCATTCACCAACCAGGCCAAAATCGCCACGCTGCAATTCAGTTTGAGCAAGGAGAACAAACGGGCATAGAAGTGACAGGAAAAAAGTTAGCAGAAACTTGCGCATATACGAATATAGGAAGAATGTGAGGCAGATTGAAAGAAGCGGGATGAAGGTGGGACAGGGCAAAATGATGAACTATTTCCTAAGGCAAGTCACTAACCATGCCGGGGAAATGAACACCAAATACAGGACCTTTTTCTTAAATTTGAAGAAAGATCTCAGGCCAAATGGAATCAATTAAGATTAGTGTCAACAAACAAATGGATGGCTACACATTCAGTATAGCCCCGTCAATCCGTCAGTTAATAAAGAGTTGGTTTCCTGATGCCCATCCTGCAAATACAATCTTTGTAAACTACGATATTAAAAGTGATTTTGAACTTTATTACGGCAACCTTGAACGGTACATTTATCCTGCTTTACTTGGAATCGACAATCAAAAAGAGCTGAACCAAAAAATTGATGAAATTCAATTTATTGATACACAAACCGGCAAACTTCTACACTCCCGGAAGGTTTCAGCATGAAAAGAATTATCATCTTTATCTAGGGAAAGCCAGACACCTTACTGTGATGTCAGAATTCTTGACCCGTGGCTGGAATGTTGCTATTCCGGAGGTTGATATTGGTGATGACATTTTTGTTGTGCAGGACGACAATGGAACATTGAGGCGTTTTCAGGTAAAAACCTCAACCGATACTCCAAGGCAAACTGGTTTTAGTGCCCAATTTAGGGTTCCAATGTCGCAATTAAGAACCATTGCAAACATACCTGTTCATTATGTATTCATTGTGAGGCATAGCGACCGGTGGAGCAAGCCAATTGTAATTCGTCAGGATTATTTATTAGACCATTTTCAAAACGACAAAATTGGCTCTGAGCATGAGGGAAATTTAAACTTGTATTTTTCTTATTCAGAAAATAAAGTTGATTGCTCCGGACAAGATTTAACCAAGTATGTTGCAGATTTTACCGATTTCCCAATAATTGACCACTAATCTCACTCATTAACGAGGAAATTAAGAATTAGTCATTCCATCTAATCTCTTCAGTTTACCAAAACAAACAACATACATAATTCATGGATTACCTTTTCGTGCAATCGTCTATTACAAGTTTTTGATTTGTATGTATTGAATAGATTCTAAAACTGCAAATTTCTTACCTACCTTTTCTACTATGGTAACCCAAAATTCTATCAGCAAAGCTCAAGCAAAACGTTTTTTTGATGAAGCTTATTCCTTAGCCTATCTATCAAAAAAAAGAAATAAAGCTTGGCCTCAAATTAAAGATTTATGGGAAAGAGCTGCACAAGCAGGACATACGCGAGCCATGTTCTATTTAGGCACCTGCTATGATTTTGGACTTGGAACAACAAAAGACATCAAGTTGGCTTTTACTTGGTATCTCAAGGCGGCTAAAGCCGGCCACCGCGATGCGCAATTCAATGTGGGATTTTTGTATGCAGACGAACAGTTTGAAATGCATGACCCGAAGCAACAAATTAGGTGGTATACCCTAGCAGCAAAAGCCGGATTAATTGACGCACAACGCGATTTGGGTTATGCCTATTTTTATGGCGAGGGAGTAAAGAAAGATTTAAAAAAAGCCATTCACTGGTACAAAAGAGCAGCTAAAAACAAGGACCCCAAAGCCTATTACAACCTGGGTTTGTGCTACGAATTGGGTGAAGGTGTTGCCCAATCCAATCGTTGGGCTAAATACTACTATCAACAGGCAAATAAACTTGGACATAAAAAGGCCGCTTTTAAGTTGAAACAACTGGCTGCTATTCGCTAGGCAGGCTTTCTAAAATTCATTCCGAAGTACCGGAATGATGAATTTTCAAATCAAACCAATACGCTTTGGATTACCGAGATAAATGTGCTCCATAGAATAGTTTGACCAATGGTCAATCGACTCCCCAATTCGGGGGATAAGCGACTAACCTATCCATCAATGCTCTACATTTAGTCTATGAACAAAATCTACCTATTTATTTTGTTTGCTCTGGGAAGCGGACTTGTACTCAATTCTTGTAAAAAAGAAGCGACAAATTCAACTCCAACTGAATTATTCTCCGCCGATACAAGTTGCTTGGTAAACCGAATTAAACTTAATGGTGAGGAAGAACAAATTGAATACAATGCAAAGGGATTTCCAACCAAAAGAACCTTTGTAAGCTTGGAGGATGGCAGGATTGTGGAGGAATTTAGCTATAGCTATTCGGGTAACAACGCCCATTATGAAAACAAAGACGGTAGTAAAAAAGTTGATTACCAACTTGACAATAAAGGACGAGCAACCCAAGAAATCATATCCTATTATGATTCTAGGGGAAATTTGGATGATCGAGCTGTAATCTGGAGGACTTTTTCCAGCGAAGGGTATTTGACTAAAGAAGTAATTAAAATTGGAAACTATCCAGAATATGAAGAATTGCATACCTGGGAAAATGGCAATTTGGTAAAAACCGAATATGGGGACGGTGGTGAAATTTATTCTAGCCATAATTTTGAATACTATTTGGATAAAAACAACCATCTTGAATCCATTCATTCACGCCTCAACTTCAAAGGAACTGCTCCAAAAAATCTAAGAAAAAGGGAACTGAATGGAGAAACAGGAAGGGAACTGAAAAGCTTTGTGTACGAATTTGATGCAACAGGAAAACCCAAATCAGAAACAACAACCGATTCCGCAATACCCGCAACTTTCACCACATCGTTTTCCTATACCTGTCCATAAGCAATTGCAGTGGTCTCGGTATTAACAAAAATTTCAAACCACCAACCAATACAACTTATTTAGGAAAGAATTGGAAATGTAAAAACAGAGTACAACAAACTAAATCATTAAAATTTCACAGTCAATAAACTACTGATATGAAAAAAATCTACCTTTTTATCCTGTTTGCTCTTGGAAGCGGACTTGTTCTCAATTCTTGTAAAAAAGAAGCGACAAATTCAGCCGAATCTGGCACAAATTGTCTGGTAAGCAACATAAAAAATCTTTTGGAGAAGAGCGTATTGAATACAATGCAAATGGATTTCCTTCCAAAAGAACCATTGTGGCAGAGGAGGATGGATCAATTCTGAATGAATTAACTTTTAGTTATTCGGGCAACAAGGCTACTTATGAAACCAAAAACGGAGAGCAAAAAGGCGAATATCAGCTTGATGATAAAGGAAGAGCAACTCAGGAAATAATTTCGAATTATGACTCAGATGGAAAATTAATGAATCGCTTGATAAGCAAGCGGACTTATTCAGCCGAAGGATATTTAATTAAAGAGGAAGTCCAAGTCCCTCTGTTTGGGGGATATGAAAATGTGAATAGCTGGGAAAATGGTAATCTAATCAAAAGCGTTCTTACCTACAGCGACGGAAGTTCCACCACTTCGAACTATGAGTATTACACTGATAAAACCAACCAGTTGGAATCCATTCATTCCCGCATTGAATTCAAAGGAACTGCTCCAAAAAATTTAATAAAAAGTGAACTGGACGGAGAAACCGGCAAGGTAGTCAGAACCTATGTTTACGAATACGATGCAGCAGGAAAACCCAAAAAGAAAACTGCTACTAAGCCCGGGTCTCCCTCAAGCTATACCGCTTCCTATTCCTAAACTTGTCGCTGAGTATAAGTAAGTGGAAAGAAGTTTTCCATCTTGGGAATCTTGGAATTCCACTACTATCCAATTAAACCCGGATTATGCATTTGAACTTCGTCATGAGGGCCAAAAGGCCAAAGAAATTGGCAGTTTCACGAGCAAGGCATAATGCATCTTTATGGCGAGTGAGGGAAACTGAGTTTACGGCCAATTTCACAGGCATTTTGGCCAGTAATAGATGGTCAAATGCGTATTCCGGGTTCAAGCTATTGAATAAAAAGTAAGGCAGTTCAAGCCTGCCCAAGGCCGTGAAACCATCCGGTATAACCTGGGCTATTCCTGCTATTAAGCAAGACAATACCGTTTTTCCTGGCGTGTGAACCAAAATTGGAAAGAACCCCAATTGGAGTCACAGCAGTTGGGGTTTCTCATTTTGGGGAAAAATTTGAATTGATAGGCTAGAGTTCGATATTCGCTTTATGAACAGAACACAATCAACCCTATTCATCGCAGTTGTGATGACACTTAGTTTGGGCTTTAATTCCTGTAAAAAGGAAGAAAGCAAATCATCATCCAGCCTGCCTGATTTCTCAGCCTGTAAGCCAACCAAAATCATAACCAGTAGCGGAGAAATTCGTTTCAGTTACAATGCCGATGGAAAATTATCGAAGTACGAAGGTTTTGATGTTGGAGGTTCCACTCCACTTGATGGATATTATTACACCTATTCAGGCAATAAAGTAGATTACACCAATAAATCGGGCCGTGAAAAAGGAACTTACACCTTAAACAGTTCAGGCAATGCAACCAGCCTTGATGTTACCTATTACAATAGTCAAGACCCAACCCAAGCCACATCAACTACCTCAGAAAGCTACAAATACAATGCCGATGGAAACCTGGTTGAACGGGTGGTCAGATATGCTTCGGCCTCAGGCCAATCGGTTTATACCTATTCATACATCTGGGCAGATGGAAACCAAGTGATAGAAACAATGGTTAGCAATTCTGGAAGCACATCTTCAACCACCAATGAATACTATACCGACAAATCAAACTCCTTGAACTTTACCAGTCAGGTAATGGAATTCACAGGAAAAGGTTCTAAAAACCTTATCAAACTTAGCAAAGAAACCGGCAACGGCGCATTAATTTCAAAATACAGTTATGAGTTCGATTCATCTGGCAGGGTAAAGAAAGTTATTATGGAAGATGAAACCGGCGAAACCGACACTACTGAATTGGAAATGACTTGTCCATAAGCACAATCAAACCTATTTTAAACGAAGAGAGGCGGGGCTGCAAGCAGCCCCGCCTCTCTTCGTTTAATGTTATCCCAATTAAACCCGGATTATGCATTTGAACTTCGTTATGAGGGCCAAAAGGCCAAAGAAATTGGCAGTTTCACGAGCAAGGCATAATGCATCTTTATGGCGAGTGAGGGAAACTGAGTTTACGGCCAATTTCACAGGCACTTTGGGCAGTAATAGATGGTCAAATGCGTATTCCGGGTTAAAACGGTATCACAGTTATTCCGGCTTGAAATACCCGGATATCCGGATTGGTTGTGCTACCCACTGATCTATCGAAATACGGAGTTAAGCTGTAATTGGCAAAAGCCCTGAACCATTTGTATCCAACTCGCGCAGTTGCCGAAACCCGGAACGGATTGATGTTGTAGTCATCGCGAATTTTGGATTCTACTTCATAGCCATCGGCAGTAGTTTCTGTTCTAACCAAAGAACGGGCTTTGTAAGTTCCAATTACCCCAACTGCCAGGTGAAATCCTTCTTTACCTTTTGCGGTGCGTGGAGCAAACTTGATTAGAACAGGTGCATTGAAATTGAAATTGTACATCCTGTTTCTGTTCAAAGCTTTGGTATTGTTATCTGCTGTTACTGCATCCACATTTGGCGTTAGAATGCGGTTGGTATTGAATTCAAAAGTTTGAAATTCCATCCCCAATCCGCTTGTTAATGCCAGTGTATTTTTAATCAGATGCAAATCGCCCTCCAGCAAATTCACCCCATAAAACCAGCTGCGATTGAGTTGAGTTTCCAGGAAGGAATAATTTTGAGGCAAGGAGAATTCCAGTCCGGGTTGAATGAGTGAATTCATTCCTACTTCAAAGCCACTGTACACGGTTTTCATCTCCTTTTTCGATTTCTTTTTCTTGCCATCTTTATCGGTTCCGGCATGCTTATCTACAGTTGTTTCTTTGCCATCATCGTAAATAATCACCTTCTTTTTGCCAATGCTCAACTTGGTTGTATCCCCGTCCGGATTGTTGCGCTCATCCTGCAATTGCTCACCTGTTGAAGCATCTACTACTTTAGATAAGCCGGTTACGTTGATAGTCTTCACTTGTGGATTACCGGCATATACACCTTTGCTTGCACCGGCAGCTTCTATGGTCAACTCCTTGCTCACATTTACATTAAAGTAAACTGCCCCTGCAGCTTCAAGCTTCAGGTTTTCTGTTTTCAAATCGCCTGCCATCAATTTTGAAGCGCCGGCCAATTCTACTTCAGTTGATTTGCTCTGACCAGCCAAGGTTAATTTTGAAGCGCCTGCACTTTCAATTTTCAATTTATCAACCTTTACATTCAGGTTTAATTTTGAAGCTCCATTGGCTTCGATCTCCAAACTAGCCCCTTCAATAACTGAACCTTCGCGGGTACGAACATCTCCAATACCGTTGATTTCTAACTCCTCCAACTGCGTGTAATACACTTTAACGGGTTGTTCAATATTGGTCATGCTGCCCATTTCCAAACTCAAGGTGTTTCCTTCTACTTCTATCCCCAATTTTTCGGTTTCAGACCCCGCATCAATTTTGGTCTCAGTAGAGCGAATCAACTCCACTTTCAAAGGTGCTTCCAACTCAAGTTTGGTAAAAGCTTTCACATTTTTCTCCTGTGCATACAAGCTTCCCGCAAGTAGCATAGCACTGAAAATACTTATCGATTTCATGGTTGTTTCTTTTGTTTGTTGATGTGACGGTTTGTGTTTCCTAAAGGTTACACATTCCCATCATTTTTTTTAATACGAACGCTCAATGGAAAAATAACGCGATACAATTGAGAAACCTCTGGTTTGTCCGCTGGCATCGGTTTTGGCACTGGCCAACACTCCAGGAGCCTGATTAATGATATTCAAGGCCATCATGCCTGCATCTCCGGTTTTGATTAAACTATCGGCTTGCGCAATCCTCGCCATGGGAAGGCGATTTTTTGCTTGGTCTTTCAACCATTGAGCAGGCGTTTTAAACTCAGCTGCCATTAGCGGTTCTGCTGAAGGCTGGCTGGCTTCCAAACGACTTAAAGCCTGCACTTCCGGTGTTACCAATTTCGCCCCAACCGATAAGGACGCAGTTTTACCTTGCAATTCATTCACTGCAAGTTGAACCTTAGTTACCGGCAATTCTTCAGCAACAGGCTCTTCACTAAGTGGAATAATTGGTTTTGAATTTTCAACTTTTCCTGGCTTAACTGCAGTCTTATCCGACTTAACAGCTACTGAAGAATTCTGAGATTCCGGTGTTTTTACCTCTTTGGATGCAATCGCAAGTGGAGCGGTTTGAACAGGTAGTTGGGTTTTCTGCATGGCCAATTGCTCGGATGAACCAAGCCGATTTACACCCAGCCAAACCAATGTGCCCAAGGTTAAAACAGCTGCAATGCGCGAAACGGTTCTCAAACTAAACAATTCAATTACCCTGGCCTGCTTTTTCAGCAATTGAGGGTTTGGGTAACGTAAGCTGTTATCTGGCTTTAATACAGTTTTCTCGTAGGTGGCAAATGCCGATGCCAAGGCAGGTTCTTGCTCCATGCGGCTTCTCAAAACCTGTTCCTGTTCGTAGTCCAGGTTTTTCTCCAATAAGTCAATCAGCAATACATCCTGAGCTGGAATATCGGATAAAGCTTCCTGTTTTTTCAAGTTACTAAAATCAGGAAGTTCCGGCATTGCAGGTTCTAGTGTCATTCCCTTTTCCAGCAAATCAAACTCTGCCTTCAAATCAGGATTCCGCTCCAGAAAACGCATCAATTCCCGGTGGGCAGCTGCATCCAGCTTTCCATCCAGGAAATCAATAATGGCCAATTCATAATTTTCTCTACTGATGCTCATAGCTATACTACGTTCTCCAAACTTCCAATGTAATTTTTCAAAGCCAGTCGGGCACGGTAAATGTACACCTTTACCTGACTTTCATTCAACCCTGTAATCTCTCCAATTTCTTCATACGAATACCCCTCGTAATCGCGCAGCAGAACCACCGAGCGCTGAATTTCCGACAAAGTTGCCAGGGCTTTATCCAGCACTTTTTTCAAGTCCGAAAACGAGTTATTCGTCATTACCAACTCCTCATGATGTTCCTCAATCTGGGTTTCAAACTTCTGCTTTCTGATTTTATCAATCATGGTATGGTAAGCTGTGGTATAGAGGTAGGATTTAGCCTTCTCAAAAGGGATGGTATCCACTTTCAACCAAATTTTCTCAAAGGTATCCTGAACAATATCGCGAGCCTGATCGCTATCCCTTAAATTCTTAAGGACAAAGCGGTACAAACCGTTGGAGTGTTCATCTACACATGTATTAAATTCAGAAACATTCATTCCGACTCAGGGGCTTTTGTCAAACCTGTGACGCTGGTTGCGGGAAAAAGTTACAATAATTTTCAACTAATTCACAATTCACTCAAAACCAATAGGCTAAGTTTCATTTGGGGCACCTGCTGCCTTGGGTCAATCCGAAAAAAACTCAAATACGTGCAGGCAGCAGGCCGGGCTTTGCGCCTGTACTCCTCGCTTGGCAATGCCGTAACTGTAGCTACTGCAAAGAGCTTCCGGTGGTCGCTTTTGCAGCAGCACAGTTCCTGGCCCGCCAAGCTGTGGGGTACTGTCTGCAATCCCTTTGCCTGCGTTTCCAAATTCAACCTACATATCAATTAGAAATTTGGTTATGGCTTTTTATCAACCAAAGCATCCTATTCAAAAAACAAAACACAAAAAATCAAGCACTTGGAACCCTTACTCAAGGCAATCCTAAACACCTTTAAGGTTTACCCTAAAAATCGTAAAATCAGCCTCTTGTCCCAAAACAAGAACAACTCATTATCAATAACTTAAAACAAAAATTTGGAGAGAAAAGTCGTTTTCACCCAATTCGTGGTACAAACCATGTTGCTATGAATACCAACCGGATTGACAAAGAAATTCCATTTACTACCCAAGGGGTTGCATTGGAAAAAGTGAAAGACCTTAACACGCTCATGAATCCTTATTTGCTGAAGAATTGCAATGAGGATTTGCTTACCGGTTTTGCCAAAATTGGCAAAAACACAGAAGCCTTTGTTGAGCGGGCTCTTGAATTGGCCCACCAACAAAGCTACCTGGTTCCGGAGTTTGCCAACCTCGAACAGGCTAAAATAGATTTTAAACTGTACCAGGATTTACGAGGTTTGGAAGATGAGTTGTGGCAACTGCTCAGTAAAATTGCCCAAACCCGAACTCTGGCAGGAGCAGAAGCATTAGATTTTGCGCAAGACTTTTACAAATACACAGGACTGCTTTCAAAAAACAACCATGCCATTGCCACAGGAATTCACAAAGATTTAAGCAGTCGCTTCAGGCGAAAATCCTATAAAGAAAGCGCGCAAAACGCAGCCCAAGATTGATACCGGCAAGCTCCTTCGGAAAAGGGAATTCATTATCCCAATTTCGGAGGAGCCTTGTTGCTCAAAAACGGAGCGCCTTAATATGCCTTAAAACCTCTCGTTCAACTAGTTCAAAAGGTGGTAAATCTCGTATCTGTTCGCTCAACGAGCTTGACCATCTACCCTTGTATTGAGGTAAACGCTCATTCAATTTGCCGACAAAGTTTTCTGGTAACAAACCCTTTATCTTGCATTTGGCACTAAACTCATTCAAATAGAAGGCAGCGTCCATCTTTTGCTCCTCCAACAAGTACCAGATGTCGTAAAAGTCTCTTGCCTGCATCCGTTGCATTACAGAGCGCATTTTCTCAACAAGAACCTCTTCTAATGAATAGCACAAGAGTTGATGTCCTTCTAAATCTGAGTAACTTACCAAAACGCTTTTCATCAAAGGTTTAAATACCACAAATTCACTTCTGGAAATATCTACTTTCACACTTTTGTTATTTCCTCTTCCTCCCAAAGGACCAGTATAGCTTATGTAAAAATTAATTCCACCATCTTCATGCACAGAGTTGTCAATGATATTAAGAGGAATGTTGGCATTTTCCTGAATGAATTCAAATCCTTCCTTAAACCACAAAAAAATTTGCTCATTGGATATTTCATTCTTCAAAAGTGAAAAATCCAGGTCCTCAGAAAACCTGTAATCTTCAAAATACACCTTCTTCAATACCGTGCCCCCTTTGAAAACAAGCACCTGAGAAAGCTCCTTATGATTGGCAATACCGAATAAAATCCATGAAAGAATATAATCCTTTTCAATTTGCTGGTCACGAACACCAATTGCAATCGCTTTTTGCTGTATCTCGCCTGGCCTAATCATGTACGCATTGCAGATTTAATGGTTTCAACTTCCAAATTCTGTTGAATACTCCACCGACTAATGTGCCTTCCATTCCTAGGAAGTTCAGTGTCTAAAACCACATAAGAGGCTGTCTTCAACTTGTGTAACTGTTCGATTATGGGTGAGTTAATTTCCAACAATTCAAGAATAAAACCCAATCGTTTTATGACCGCCTGAGAATCAAATTTAACAGCGTATTCTAATAATTTAGTGTAATCTAATTTAGCTCTTGAAATGAAAATTGCCCGTGCAACCTCAACAATTCCACCCGCATAATCTGGCTTGAAAAGACAATCTATTATCGTCTTTTCTAAATCAGAACACAGAACTTTGTTGTAGCTGTCAATCCAGATTTTTTTTGAACCAAAAAAATGTTTTTCGTTGTGAAAAATAAACTGAATCGGAACATCTTTAATTTTTATCTCCGAAGGTCTTAATTGTTCTGCTACAACAACTTGCTCCTTTAAAGATGGCTGCGTAATTAAATTGTGAATTTGCATTGCAGAATAATAACCTATGTAATGCTTCGTGCCATTCACCAAATTTTCAGCCAATAGGTGCCAATCAGGCATAAACTTTTCAGGATCCTGTTCATAGGGAATAATCCAATAAACACCATCCTTTATACGCATCAACAAACCTCTTCGTGTCATGTCGCTGAGCAACTCCCTAATCGAACCTGCTTTTGAGTTTGGCAAAGCATTGATTGCCTGCGAATAATCAAAAGAATAACTATTCTGGGCATAAAAATATGCAAGCAGTTCCCCTGATCTGGTTGAAATATTCTTATGTTTCATATCACTTTAATCAGATTAAACCTGACAAACATACTACAAATAATACAAAAATTTTGAACCACGAAGACTAGTATTATTATTCATATCGTTTAAATCAGGCCAAACCTGACAAAAACGATACAAAAAATAATAACCAGATTTTATTTCCGAATTGCGGAACTATTTATTTGGGTATCCGAGCCTTCTATTGAACTTAGAAACTGGTCATTTAAGGCTAAACAAATCTTAGTTGTTTTCCGTAACAGCAATTAGACTCTCTTCCATCCAATAAACCTAAAAACGAGCAAATCTTAAATCCCCATTTCTTCAAGTTGCGCTTTCCAGCTTTCAGCGCTTTCCTCCTGCTTTAGGCCTACCAACACATTTTCTTCATCCTCCAAGGCGGGTCTTCCTTCGCATTCAAAGTAATTCAACTCCCAATGGTTGGTTTCAACCTGCCTTTCAGATTTCACCTCCGATTCACGATTTTTATTTTCTACAGTTCCCAAATGGAGTTTCTCTTTCCTAAATCCTCCAAAATTCAATACAATGCGGGAACCCAGGTAATGGTATCTGCCTCGCACATAGCTTTCGTTCTTCTGGCAATAGGCAATGGAAACAAATTCCGAATCGTTCACAAAAATCAATCGTTCCAAACAACACTCACAGCTGCTATCGGGTAAACAGGTATTTCCCGGAACCTTTCTTCCCATCAAAAAAACCATACCCTTCAAATTAGGATGAGGCAATACCACCACCGAATCTGTTCTGGCTTGCTTATCTTGATTTAATGCGCCCCAAAACAAGGTATCATCTTCACAAGCGCTAAAAAGTACCAGCATACCAATTGCAAAAACACCCCAAACTAGCTGTTTCATCTTAATGGAAATTACCGCGGTTAATGATTAAGTAATTGTGCAAAAACTGATAAGCCAATAAGCCAAACCCGTACAGCGTAATCCATGGATTATCCAAATCAGCACCTTGCATCTCGGTGATTACAGCCAAGGCACCCAAAACGCCTAAACCAATACAAATAATGAGCATGGTATGTGGCCAACGGGCTTTGTTAAACATGCCTCCCAAGGGAATTACCATCGTAAATGCAACCAGACTCAAGGTAATCCACCAAGGTTGTGGAAGAATAAAACCGGTAATACCGCTCAATAAGGCCAGAAGCAATGCCGCACCGCAAAACAAGGAGCTGATAGACTCTTCCTTACTCAGCAAAAACTTTCCATATTCATTAAAGCGCAGCACCAAATTGCCAATTGGTGTAATTATCCAACTGCCAAAAACAAATATCATAATCAAAATCAACAAAGGTGTGGTGAAGGGCTGCAAGGCTGGAGAAATTGCTCCGGCAGCGCGAATTAGCTTTTGCCCGAAATAGATGCCAAGGATAACAAACCACTGGTATTTGCTACTGAGATTACCCAACCAAAACTGGAAATTCATGTACCATTTGTAAACCGGAAACCTTGCCTTCAAGGCCTCAGCCATTCCCGATTGTGCCAATTCAAAATTCGGGTCGTTGCGCAAGGCTTCTCTAAAATGCTCGAGTGCTTTTTTGGTATCACCATGTTCAAGTAATGTCCAGCCGTAATTGGCATGGGTGTACGCATTGTTGGGGTCTTCGCGCAAGGCTCCTTCAATGGTTTCAAAGGCATCCTCTGGATTATTCAGTTTGAGCAAGCAACTGCTCCTTGTATTTAGTGCCAGAAGATTTTCGGGCTCCAAAGAAAGGGCATGATTGGCTGCATCCAGCGCCTCCTGAAAATTCTTACGATGCAATTGAATATAGGCTTTGAAAGCATGGTAAGCGGCGTAAACCGGGTCCATTTCAATGGCCTTTTCAATCCAAAAAACAGCTTTATCTCCTTGCTGCGTATAGAGGTAAACTTTAGCGCGCAGGTAAAAGAAATATTCAATTGAAGCATCTGCATTTAAGCCCAAATCAATCAGGCGAAGTGCCTCATCATAATCATCCAGTTGAATACGTATTTCGGCAAGCAGGGCAATAACTTCCGTATCGGAGGGGTCTTGAGCCATAAGGGCACCAAGAATTGGCTCGGCATCGGAGTATCGATGCTGGTCGAATAAAAACCGTGCTTTTTGCAGTTGTTGGTCTCTCATTATTTTTTGAGGTTCATGTAGCGGAGAATATCGTCGTACAAGCCCGACTCATTGGCATAAACCGCGAAGTTTTTGGCCTGACCAAACCATTCGCGGGTGCTGGCTCTGTGTCGTTCAACCGCCTTAAGCAAGTCTTTGGTTTGAAGAGGTAAAGGTTTTCCTTCGCGAATGGAATCCATAAGCTTATCTTCAATGGCCATATCAATTACGGCTTCAATATCTGCACCCGAAAAGTCCTTGCAAGTTTTCACCAATTTGGTATAATCAATTTGCTCAATGGGTTTCTCGGCTAATTTTAAGCGGAAAATCGACTCGCGGGCCGCTTCATCCGGCGGGGGTACAAAAATTATGCGGTCGAAACGACCGGGGCGACGAAAGGCAGGATCGAGGTGCCAGGGCGAATTGGTCGCCCCAAGCACAAGCACGCCATCGTTGTTGGAATCAACCCCATCCAATTCCTGCAGGAACTGATTTATCAAATGCCGGCCATTGCTCTGGCGCATATCGGAACGAGAAGCACCCAAGGCATCTATTTCATCAAAAAAGAGTACACAAGGCGCAAAGGTGCGTGCACGTTCAAAAACTTCGTGGAGGTTCTTCTCGGAATTTCCAATCCACATATCCAGGATATCATTCAGACCAACCGAAATAAATCGGGCATTAACCTCACCTGCTGTGGCTTTAGCAATAAATGTTTTTCCGCAACCGGGAGGACCGTAAAGCAGAATTCCTCCGCCGGTTTTCTTGCCATAGGCTTTGTACATTTCGGGATGCTTGAGCGGGAAAATGATTTTCATTTCAATTTCCTTTTTCACCTGCTCCATGCCACCCACATGACTGAAATTGGTATCGGGTTTGCTCATAAAACCCAAGTATTCATCTATGGAATCCTCCTCAAAATCTGGGGAGCCAGAAACATGCAATTGTTCTTCAATGGATTCATCTACAAATCCCGGAAATTGCTTTTGCATATCTTGATAGGCACGAGTGGCTTCCTGGGGAAGATTCTCACCCATCAAGGCTTTGATATGCAACACATGAACATCTTGCGAGGCATTTCCCTGATTGAGTAATTCTTCCAAAACCACATTGCAAACCGAGTAGTTTTTGCGTTCAAAGAAAATACGAGCCAACCCAAACTTGGCTTGCTCATTGGTAGATTGCCGATTAAGTATTTCCTGAAATTCTGCCTCAGCCTCATCCAAGCGGTTGAGTTTGAAAAAAGTCTCAGCCAAGTGCAAACGCAGTGGAATATTTTCCGGGGAGAAAGAAAGCGCATCGCGCAGTGAATTGATTGTTGATTCGTCCATGCAATTGCAAGTTTAATACTAGCAAGGCCAACCTCCTCGGTTAGGTGGATAATATTTTGAATTTAATTACCAGCATATCTGATTCATGAATACAGATTACCCGGTCAAATGTGGCAAATCGGAAAAATTCCAGTCAAATCATTAAGCTCGGTTACACGCTAAAGCGCGCAATTTTTTGAGCTATTGAATTCGCTTACAAGGATTGTAAGTACTGCAAATCTGATATATCAGTCGAACCTGCGCAATCTGAGGGAGGCTTTCAATGGAACTTGAAGGATTATCACAACTGAACCCGGAATCCGGATGAACCAAAGGAGTTGCTCTCTTCTTGCTGGGCCAACTCTGAAATTGAAGTTTATTCGCTAGCAAACGCAATAAATGCTTCTGGTGTCATCACATGTAGGCGTGGATTGAATGCTTGATAAAAGGCATCGAGGTTACCGGTGGACCACCACGGATTTTCAAACTGAAGTCTTGCTACAATTTGCTCTTCTGAAAACGGGAATAATGCCATAACGGAATCAAAACTAGTCAAATAAGGTTTAAATTTTAACCTTATTATCCCTATACTAAGATATTTAAGACAAAAACTATGTTTTGAATTTCTTAAATGCCCTTAGTTGGATTGTTATTTTATTGAATTCATAATCCTAATTCCAACTGTTTCCCAAACGCAAGCCGAGGCATTATTTTCAGCTGTGGATAGAAACCTAAGCTCTACTTATTATTGGGTAAATGATGTTTCGGGATTGGGAAAAGTACAATTGGGCAAAGGGTACTTTTCTCCGAAAATTTGACTATCCGGGTAATCTTTAGCAAACACTGACAGGAAATGTGCGCGGCGATTTCCAACTTTATGTTTCTGATGAATGAAACGGAATGCGTGAGTGGCGGAAGTGGAAATACGGGTTGCTGCGGGACCGGGGCTGTGTGAGCGTGCCGGCGACCGGTAGGAAGCCCGGCTAAGCCACTACAGCCCCGTGGCTTGCAGCTGCCCGTATTGGAGCAAACGACACGACCCCGTACGGACTTTTACCCCTCCAACCGAACTTGATGGGGGCACGCCCAAAATCGGCATCTGATTAACCGCGAATATTGAATTGGTTAGGGAGAATTTGCACTTCAAAGCGGGTTGATTCAAACCATTCGCCATCGAGATGTGCGTGCAAGGGTTGTGTGCTATTGAGGATAATTTTTGTGGCTTGAGAATAATGAATAAAGGGCAAATTGAGGTGCTTTCCTTTTTCGATAACGGGTAAATAACGGATGCGTTGCCAGAGCGAAATTTTTTCCACCCAAGCCAATTCCAAAAGCCCATCCTGCATATCGGCATGCGGAGCAACTTTAAAGCCGCCGCCATAGGTGCTTCCGTTTGCTGCCGAAAGCATAAACAAGGGTCCGGACCAGGATTTATGGTTGGTTTGAATGCTTACTTCGGTTTCCTGATAGCCAAATAATCGAGCAATAACGGTGCTGAAATAGGCTGTTTTTCCGGTAAAAAATTGTTTACCAAGACCTGATTTCACCACATCTCCATCAAATCCAATACCGAGACCATTTAGAAAGATTTTGTTGTTGCATAATCCGGCATCGACGGGGAAGTGAGGCGCGCCAAAGGCGCGCTCCAATTGGGCTTCAAGGCTGTGACCTTTGCCAAAGAGATGCTCATAAAAATCGTTACCGGTTCCTGCTCTGATTAGACCAACCGGAACTTTTATCGCTGGAAATGCATTGAAAAATAAATTGATTGACCCATCGCCTCCTGCCAGTACAATTCCGGTAAATTCTTCCACATTCGCGGGCAAGATATTCTCAAACCAAATTACCCGATAAGCTTTTTGCTTTACCCATTCCCGAATAAAGGACATGGAGCGAAGCAAGCGGCCTTTGCCGGCTTTTGTATGGTAAATGAATGCGTAGGTATCAGTCATTTTTTCGTTGCTCTAGCCTGCGCTGCCGTTCTTGGTCCAGCCAACGCTTCAAGGAATCGGTTTGGGATTCGGCTTGAGGCTTGGGATGCTCCACATGAACAGGCTTGGCTTGCCGACAAGCCGTTAGTTTAATGAGCAATAAGCACGCGATGAGTACCCAATGTTTTGTTTTCATGTTTTACAACCAATAGGTAAATACCAGCCTGCAAGTGTTGTGCCGAAAACCGCAATTCATTTTCACCTGGCCTTACCCAGTCTTTATTTAATATTGCCAAGCGATTCCCTTTGCTGTCGTAAAGTTCAATATCAACCAACAGTTTTTCGCGCGAAGAAAAGCGGAAACGGAATTCTTCGCTGGCAGGATTGGGAAACAAATTCATTTCTGAAAATGCAGACTCATCTTGGATACCCAGTAAAGGGTCTTTGTTTACCACACGTGCAATCCAGGTGCGGTTTTGTCCGGATGCAGTACCCCAGGACCCGTTGAGCCAGCATACTCCTGGCTCATCAAATTTGGTTTGAATTCCGGTATAATCGCCCCAGCGGTCAACGGTATCGCCCAAAAGGGCAATGCTTCCTTCGCCACGTTTTACAAAAACGGGAGCGCTGATATTGAAATTTCGGTCAACATACACAACGGAAGTTCCCGGAAAATGCTTAGCCGAAACATGCGAGAAGGTAATCATGCAACTGTGGTCGCCATTGGTTCCACTGCCGGCATAGGCAATGCTTGGATAACCCAAGTCTAATGAATCGTAGGAAATAATGGTTCCTGCTAATTTGGGAGTTTCTGTCCAGGTCTCTCCTATTCGTCCAAAATACACAGCGGGACTAAACAAAACCGGATCAATGGTATTTCCAACGTAGTAAATCATGCCATCCACCATCATTGCACTAAGCACGCGAGCATCGTTTGTTTGCAGCTTTTTGCCATTGGGTTGTAGGGCATTGGGCTGAAGTCCGTAAGGTTGTGGATTGCGCAATACTTTGGTGATTAACTTGGCTTGTCCACTTGCAATGGTATTGCTGATGTAATGGTAAAACACCGTATCGTTGCTCAAATCAGAGGGTCGGTGAGAAAGGAAACACATACCGGGACCTTCCAATTTGTGGCTATACCTTACCGGACAAATGCTCCAAATGGATTTGCCCTGGTAGCTGATGTTGTTGTAGTTTTTGGTGATGAGTGAATCGCCATTGAAGCCTTTGTTTTTATCAACCTGCCAGATATAGCTTTCGAGGAAACCATTCTTCCAAAAGGTATTGTCTTTAAGCCGATTGATGGTAATAAACAATTCGTCCTTGCTAAGCGCAATAATTGGATAATCACTCCAGGAACTATCACCGGTAATATTACCCGGAATGGTATAGAAATTCCAGCCTTGGGCAGGGTCATTGGTTTTTGAGAATCCTACAATGATTCGGGTATCTATGCTAGACGAACCTTGCAAAAATACCAGAACAAAACGGTCCTTATCGGGGTCATAAATTACACGTGGGTCGTAGGTGCGGTTAAGTGAACCCAGAGAGGAAGCAATAGAGGCAAGTGTTCTTCCAAAAACCATTCTGCCGGTATCGTTATACACGTTAAGGTTTTGATTGACCACGCTCATCATCAACTTGCCGTTTGAAATGGCAAAGTCGTTGTCGTTTGGCGTTCCTTGGGTAACATTCCCATTGAAATTATTACTTAACTGGGGGCTCACCGCTGCGGCCTTTTTGTTAAGTGTTTTGGGCTGAATGGTTCTTGCGCTGCGCAGTTGGTCCAAATCAAGCTTTTTTGATTTGAGTTCGGTTAGTGGAGATGGAGCTAGTGAAATGATGCGCGCATCCGGCAAATCGGGAATAGTACTAAGGTTGATGCTTTTGGAAAGTGGGAGAACGAAAGTCTTACCTTGAATTTCCTCTTGTTGTGCCCAAAGGTTTAGGTTCAGGAAAACCAAAATCAAGATGGAGTAAAGAATACGCATGCAGTTCAAATTTTCTGGAAGTTAATAAAAAGTAGCTTATGGCAAAAACTGGCCAATTCTAATCTATTCCAGCCTATTAAGGAAAGATGACAACCTTGTTGCTGAACATGAAATAAAACAAAATTGGAGTGATTAAAATATGCAATTAGAATTGAAAACTCAAGTAAACATGACCAACTGAGTATTGGAAACTGGAGTCAACTCTCTCTTGAAATTGAACCACAATTTTGAATCTAGTATCAAATGAAACTTTTGGTTTAAGTCTTTCAGCTGGCTATTTAAATAGTCCATGGAAATTCCTTCGGCAACTTTTAGCAAATCTATTCGCATTAATACATCCTTTGTAAAAGTGCGTTTAGCATCCTGAAAAGTTATTGACCTCAATAGTTCTTGAACTGTTTCTGAGTTCAGCAAAATCTGAGTAAAAACCGCAAATTCTAATTTATCAAACCCCAAAAAATAACAAGTATCGTCTAGCATTACTGGCTTTTCATTTACTGGCAATACCAAGGAAAAATGCATGGTTTTATAAAGGCCTGAAATTGCAACTTTAAAGGGTTTAAATGAATATTCACCAATCCCAAAAATTGAAAACTGAGGTTTATTAACATAAATACTCGACTTTCTAGAATTGAAATAATCTGAGTGAGCATTTAAATAAGAAAAGGTGTTTGGGTATTGTGATTTGATGTATTTTGTATCCTGACCAATGTTTTTTTGTGTGACTATCGTAAACTTCCTCGTTCTGCTTAGTACCTTCCCCTTCAAATCAGAACTTTTAAGTAAGGGATAAACTAAATCCTCCTCAATGCTTACCTCCTCTTGAAGTCCATTTGAAAAAGTATCATTCTTTCTTTCCAACTCCATTACTGATGAACAGTCATGCTTTAAGCCTTGACGCCAAATTAAAGGAGAAGTGCCATCTAACTGCCCAACCTGCTTGTAAGTATCAATTCTTGAAACAAACTTATTTTCAAACCATCCAAATTTCAGAAGGGGCTCTTGATTAGAGTAGAAATCATACTCTACGCAATGAAATTCCGGCGAAGAATTAAACCGACAGTAAAATAAACACGACTCTACCGAAACGTTAAATTCTTTTTTACTATCAATTACATGTTTTTGCATTGCAGAAATAGAATACTTTCTTTTCTGTTGATCAAAAACAATATTCTTTACAACTGAATTTTTAACAAGAAATACTAGGTTGCCTTTGAATCTCTGAAAAGTATCAATAAGTGAAGAAGCAATAAATTCAGCAATATCAAAATTCCCTTTTCCAGTGATTGCTTCGATACCCGTATGATTCTTGAAATTTGACTTTCTTGGAAGATTGTTAGAGTTTAAAGAACCTAATTTTGAGTTTGTAACCCAAGGCGGATTTCCGATGATTAAGATTTCAGAATTTAAATAGCTTTTTGCTGATTCAAGGAAATCAAAATCAAAAACATTGCAATGATGGATATGAATATCTGGCCTATTTGAATTTGGATTGGAAAGAAAAAAATCGATTATAGAAAACTTTGACTCCCAGATATAAGGCTTATAAATTTCAACACCAATAATGGTTCTCACAGAGGGAAAGTAATGTAGCACTGCAAGAATAAAATTCCCCTTACCGCAAGTTGGTTCAATAACCAATTCCGGAGAAGGGACTTGGCTCGCAAGATACTCCGCAACTTTAAATGCAAGTTGTGAATTTGTTTGAAAATCTCCGTATTCAGTTCTATCCGGCTCCTCAACCAGATTTTCAGAAAGTAATACACTCTCCTTTAATTTGACATACTCTATATCATCAGAAAGAAAGTTAATAATACCCGATGTTCTGTAAATAATTTCATTCAATTCCGTGAATGAATTAATTCGTCCCAAGGTGGTTGATAAAAATTCGAGAACTTTAATTGAAACGTTTGCTTCAAAAACCTTCATACTACTGATTATTGAAGTCAACAATTTTAATTATTCCAGAAACATCTTCATTTAAGCTTACTATTCGTTGATATTGCAATCTCCATTGCAATGCATTTGACATTGTCAAATAACCTTGTTCAGGTGGAGTTTTAAGTATTTGTTTTGCCAATTCAGCCAATGTAATTTCATCTGCTGGAATATTTTTATCCTGCAAAAAACCTATGATATCTGCCTCATTTGCTTTGTCACTTAGCATTTCTCGCAACCTGTAGGTCGTTGTAAAATCAGCAGTTCGTTCTTTTGAAACAAAAGAACAGCTAACAAAATTCAACGTTGAGGTCTTTTTCTTAGCATTGTCTTCCTTGTCGTAAACAAATACCAACAAATTGTATCCAAGGCCAAAGATTTTTTGTCTTGCATCTTTAAAAGGACAAGAAGACTGAGGCTGCTTAATTGAAGTCACCTTAATATCAGTAGAAATAGCATCAGAAGGAAGGTCAATACCTTGGGCTGCAGAACCAACTTCTACATCAAAGCGTTCCAACAAATGCATTTTAAACTTTTGCTCAATAAAAGTTCCAACCGCCTTTCCATCAGTCACACCGAACAGCTCTTTGTATTGCCTAATTGACTGCTCATTACAAAAAAGCTGAGCTTCAGTAACTAAATCCTCGATGGTTAAATTTTTCCGCATTTGGAGCATTTCTCTAAGTTGCTAAGTTAAGCGACAATTTCCCCAATTTTTATTTGTGTTGTGCTCAATTTTTAAACAATCAATTCATCAAACCCCAAAAAAAAGCCGATTGAAAAACAACCGGCTTGTAAGTAATTTATTAATCGAACATTAAATCTCGCGATTAATATCCCAGGCTTCCATGTAGTCTGCAACGCGGCGCAAGAAACTTCCACCCAATGAACCATCAACCACACGGTGATCGTAGCTTAAGGAAAGGAACATCATGTGACGAATAGCAATTACATCACCCATTTCGGTTTCAAGCACAGCAGGCTTTTTCTTGATGGTACCCGTTGCCATAATGGCCACCTGTGGTTGGTTGATAATTGGTGTTCCCATAACGTTTCCAAATCCACCAACATTGGTTAATGTAAAAGTACCTCCCTGAATTTCATCGGGGGCAAGCTTGTTGTTTTTGGCGCGGCTACCTAAATCGTTTACCGATTTTGTAAGGCCTACCAAATTCATCATGTCGGCATTCTTGATAACCGGAACAATCAAATTTCCGGTTGGAAGCGCTGCCGCCATTCCAATATTGATGTTTTTACGTTTGATGATGTTCTTGCCATCCACAGAAACGTTGATCATCGGATAATCTTTGATGGCTTTCACAACACATTCGATGAACATAGGTGTAAAGGTGATTTTTTCACCTTCACGCTTGTCGTAAACCTTCTTCGCCTTATCACGCCATACCACCATATTGGTAACATCGGCTTCTACGAATGAGGTAACGTGCGGACTCACCTGCTTACTCATTACCATGTGGTCGGCAATAAGCTTGCGCATGCGGTCCATCTCAATAATTTCATCGCCACCATTCACAGAAACAGCTGGTTTAGCCGGAGCAGGTGCGGCAGGTTTTTCAACTGCCGGAGGAGTAGCAACCGGAGCAGGAGTTACAGGTGCTGCTATTTCAACTACTGGCGTAGGTGTTGCAACCGGAGCTGCTGGCTGCGTTTTGCGAGTCTCCACATAGGCTAAAATATCGCGTTTGGTAACACGACCTTCGCTTCCAGAACCCGGAATTGTTTCCAATTCAGCCATCGAAATGGATTCGGTTTTGGCAATGTTAAGTACTAATGGACTGTAAAAACGATTTCCGCCGGCAACAGGCGCCACAGTAACAGCAGCGCGTTCAACCTGTTGTTGAATTTGCTGAACCGGCTGTGCTGCAGGAGGTGCTGTGGTTACTGGAGCGGCAGGTGCATCGGCAGCAGTGCCTGCCATTTCAATGATTGCGATGGGTGCATTTACAGCCACCACATCACCATCGTTAAAAAGTTTCTTTTTCAGTATTCCGGCTTTGGGGGAAGGAACTTCTGAATCCACTTTATCGGTTGCGATTTCTAACACTGTTTCGTCAACAGCAATGGGATCTCCCTCGTTTTTTGTCCAGCGGATAATGGTTGCTTCTGCAATGCTCTCGCCCATTTTGGGCATCACCAGTTGAAATTCGGCCATTGGGTTTTTCGTATTTGTTTAAAGCCTTAAAAATCAGCAACAATGCTAAGTTTTACGGATTTAGGTTGCCAACAAATTTATCCCAATTTCCGAATTGAAAAAATTTTTCGGGCAAAGCTGAATCTCAAGCTCTCCTGTTCCACCATATTTTAGGTCATTTTGACCAACTACCAGCCTAAGGAGCTAACTACTCAACTGGCAAAAAATCGTCTTTCCACTCCCTGACTTTTGGACATGCGATTTTTCCTATTCATACTTCTTTTTGGCAGTGGCGTTGCTGAACTTTCAGCACAGTACCTGGGAGGAACCGGAAAAGGTCAAATTGCTCTTCCAAAATTACTTCAAAACCTTGGCCACCCTATTTTTCGAGGTTCAAGTGGAAATGGCTTTCAGACAAAACAAAATAACTCTCAAGTTTTTGGGAATTCGATTTTTAGAGGTGGAAACGGGCAAGGTGGCCATTTAGGAAGCCTTTCAAACCAAATGCTTGGCAATTCCATTTTTAAAGGAGGAAATGGAGCAGGTGTCAATATGCAAACGACACTTCAAAAATGGCTAGGCCAAGGAATATTTCTTGGAGCGACAGGTACAGGATTCAGCAGTCAAATTTCGTTGGCAAACCCCTTGGGACATCAACTTTATAGAGGTGGAATCGGTACTGGTCAATTTCAGGGAAGTGTTGCCAGTAGCCAACTTGGTAACAGAATTTTTGGAGGAGGTTTTGGAAAAGGAGAAGCCCTATTTAAAAAAACAAACCAAGACATTGGGCCGGCTCTTTGTATAGGGGGAAATGGAAGTGGGCAAGTGATGCAACTGATTTCAAATCAAACCATAGGCCTTTCTATTTTTATGGGTGGAAATGGAAGAGGAGAAGTAGAATTGCTAGCCCCAAACCAATTCAATCTCCCCTCACCCTTTTCAGGTGGCATTGGAGACGGAGATTCTCAATTGGGTATTCTGGGAATAAATATTGGGGAAAACATTTTTGGGGGAGGGAATGGTCAAGGACAAATCAGCCTGTTTAAAGCCTTGGCATTTCAAAGCGACCCTATATTTAAAGGTGGCTCAGGCCATGGAATTGGTGAACTTGCTATTCCACATACTGACTTGGGACCGAATATTTTCAGGGGAGGAAGCAATCAAGGTTTTCACATGGCTTTTTTACGAAGCCAGATTTCTTTTGAGATTTACTTTTTTCTGCAAGGCTTATACCTCGGGGCAAATACTATGATACCTGCCCCCAATCAGGCTAATCCACTAATTAGCGGCTTGATAGCGGATACGGTTACCATTCAAATTCATTCCGATACTGGAAACCATGATAGTTTGTATGCCTGGATTGGCAACTTAAGTGTGAATGGACTTGCACAAAGTAAATTCCCCTCCCAGTTCTTAAACCGCAATGTGTACTTAAGTCTTCATCACCGGAATTCAATTGAAACCTGGAGTTCAACTGCAATTCCTTTGTTGAGCAATGGGAGCTACATATTTCACAATGCAAGCTCAAAAGCCTATGGAGGGAATATGGCCGATTTGGGGAATGGGGTTTGGGGCTTGTATTCGGGAGACATCAATCAAGATGGCTCCATTGATTTTTTAGACTATCCTCAATTGGATACAGATGCCCTGAATGGAGAGCTTGGCTACCTAAGCAGCGATTTAAACGGAGATGCATCGGTTGACTTTTTAGACTACCCCAGCATTGATTTAAATAGCCTGAATGGCATAATCACAATTCGACCATAAATTAATACAAAGCGATATGAGAACTTACCTTTTACTTATTTTGCTTGGCTTACAAAGCCTTTCAAGCAAAGCCAACAACATTCAACTAAACAATTTAGCAACCACTTTTAACAGCACATCAGGTGTGGTAACGGTTGATTTTGACTTGAGTTGGGAAAACTCCTGGAGAACCACTGCAATTAACAACTGGGATGCAGCTTGGGTCTTTTTTAAATACAACGATGGAGGAATTTGGTACCATTTGGATTTAACCGGATTCGACATAACCCTGCCCAGCGGATTTACCTATTCTGTACCGGCAGACAAAAAAGGTGTTTTCATTTATAGAGATGCAAGCAACTTAGGCGTGGGAAATGTAAGCTTAACAGGCTGCAAAGTTGGTGTTCAACCCCAATTAGGAAGTTTTGATTTGAAGGCTTTTGCGCTGGAAATGGTGTATGTACCCATAGGAGGATTTTATGTAGGAGATGGTGTAACAACAGGGAGCTACCAAGATGGAAGCAGCGGGAATCCTTTTTACGTAAGTGGAGGAGGAAATTTTGTAACAATGGGTACCGCTTCAGGCAATTTAAAGTTAGGAGTTAACGGAACTAGCACAATTACTTTGAATAACAGCTATCCAACTGGGTATTATCCATTTTACTTAATGAAGTATGAACTTAGCACTGGTGCATTCAGGGATTTTCTAAATTGCCTTGAGGCAAGCCAGCAGCGAATTGCATTAACACTTACAAATGGCTTGATAGATACCCTTTTTCTTCCTGTTGGAACATCCATTTTTCCAAACACATCAAATTTCAATAATTTTATCTGTTTCACTTCTGGAGGAAGTTCAATAAATGGACAATCTGCAGTTTTTGGATGCAATTGCAACGGGAATTCAAGTTACAACGAAATTGATGACTGCGAATCTGTTCCTATGGGCGGAATATCGCCAATGGTATATCAAATGTACCTAGTTTTTGCTGCTCTAAGGCCACTTACAGACCTAGAATATGAAAAGGCATGCCGAGGTCCTTTAAATCCATTGCCTGGTCAATATGCTTGGGGTAATGCCTCGATAACAAATTCAGGAACACCGACACTAACAAACCCTAGAAGATCTAACGAAGTAATTTCTGGCGGAACACTAAACTGTAATTTGAATAATTCTTTTTTGCGTCCACTCAGGAATGGAATATTTGCAACAAGCACTAGTTCAAGAGTTTCATCTGGGGCAGGATATTATGGTGCTATGGAATTAACAGGTAGCTTACTAGAGTTCACCTATATACCAAGAATCACTGGGGTTTCAGGCACATTTCCATATGCAGGTCAACACGGAAATGGGAATTTAATTTTCAATATTTCAACAACTAACTTTAACCAAAGCATTCCTTGGGAAAATTTAACAGGAACACAGTTTTATAACAATTTTCACACTGTAACATATAATAATTTTCTAGTGAAAGGTGGCGCTTATCGATCTGAAGTATCAACAATAACTCAAGGCTACGGCAAAGTAAGTTTTCTAAGCACTTTCTGGGCTGTAGATTCAGGCTCTCCAATTTACAAAGGATTTGACCTTTACGGCATTCGCGGGGCCCGTACTGCCGAATAGCAAATGAACTACAAGTTGTATATTTACTAAATGCCTTCTCGTCAGCCTTTTCGTTTTTGCTTATTCTTACTGATAAGCTTCCTTGAGCATATTCTTGCGATAGGGCTGGCTTTTGCACAATACCCTGCTCTTACTTCAGACGACATTTCATTGCATAAGGGCGAGCTAAAAAATGTTGAAAGTATTTGCCAATTGCCTGATGGACGTTGCTTTTTCGGCACCCAAAACGGAATTGCAGAATGGAGAGGCAACTCCTATACCCTGCATTCCTTGCATCAGCTCGACTCAGCACTCAGTCGTGAAGTTTACTATTTGAAAGTCATCGATTCAAACCGCATTTGGTTCTCCTGCTATCCGGAAGGCTGGGGAATATTCGAACCTGACACACGAAAAATTATCAACCTTCAAAAGAAAATACCCAATTCACCCAGGCGCATAAATTCAGTTTTTAAAGACTCCCAAAATCGAATTTGGCTTGGCTGCAACAACGAAAATGAAAAAGAACAAGCAGGACTTTATCTGTTAGATGAAGCAAATAAAAAGCTCACCCAATATCAGTTTGCCCCGAAGAAGCAATTTCATCTCCGACAAAATGCCGATCGAATAAACGCAATTACCCAAGCAAAGGATGGAAACCTTTGGCTTTCAACCTGGGCAGGTATTCTCCAATTCAACCCCAAAACGGGTAAGTCGAGAATCTTTGAATCAAAATCACCGGGAAATCCGTTTCAACTCTACACCTCATTGCAATGGGCGAATGATTCTATACTTCTTGTTGGTAGCTGGGGAAGTGGTTTACTCCAATTCAATATTCGAACATTTAAAAGCACAAGTTTTCTAATTCACCAGCTAAAAAAACACCGTGGAACACACAATATTTTCTTAGACATGTGTGAAGCAAAACCGGGCTTGTTTTTAATTGCCTCATTAGATGCCGGAATCTTGTTGTTTGATTACTCAAAGCAGAAATTACTTTCCATGCCCGGAATTCGAAATGATTTATCTGTAGAATTCAAGCAAGATTTTAAACGCTGCTTTAAAACCTATTCTGGAGATGTATTACTTGGCACAGTTGACCAAGGAATACTTCGCCTGAAATCAGAAATTTTCCACAACCGTTATTACTTTTTTGAGCCTCAAAAAGAAATACTAAACGTACTCCATTCCATTCAATTTGACCCAGCTTCAAAAACCTACCTCGCCTTGAGTTTGTATGGAAACAGTTTATTTCTATTCAATTCAGATTTTTCACAAAAACAGGTCATTCAACCCTATCCAACCGATGCCTATTTCAATACAGCCTTCTCACTTGGCAACTCAAACTGGCTTATCCAATCTACGAATGGCTGGTTCATTTTAAACCTTGCAACAAGAAGCATTACACAACCCATAGCTTTTCAAAACCTAATTCAGAAACGAAAAATCATTCGTGGATTTATTCAAAACCAAAAACTCATTTTGGTTTCAAACGATTCTGCATTTGTACTTACAAAGGACCTTCAAACCGTACAACGTTTTTATGCAAAAAATTTATTAAACCAAGCCGACGGGAACTTGGTCTTTCTGAAAGAAAGATACCTTATTTCATGCAATAAAGGTGGAGAACTGTTAATTGCCGACTCAGAAACACATCAAATTATTCGATACAAATTCCCCTATTTACCCGGTTTAAAAAACTGTATCGAACTAAAATCGGGCAATTGGCTTCTTGTGAATTTTGAAGCAGCCTTTCTCCTCAAAAATCCGCTCAAATCAAAACCCGAATTAATTCAATTAACAACCAAAGAACTTCAAGGAGGCTCAAACTTTCAAGACATTTACCAAACTCCAACCGGCACATACCTCATTTCTGAATTTGGCCTGATTCGATACCACGAACCTTCCAATCAATTGCAATCCATTTCGTTTCCCGATGGGCGATTGTACTTCCAAACAAACTACATTCCTGAAACCAATGAATGGGCCTTTGGAAACAGCTATAGTGTAATTCTTCGTAAAGATGACTATTCAAAAAAAGACCAAGATTGGTTTGGTGTAGTGAACGTTTTGGTGAATCAAAAAATGGCATCAGCCTTTAAACCAAGGCAACCGGAAACGCTGCATTTAAAACACTACGAAAACTTTCTTGATATGGAATTTGGTAGTTTTTTACCCGACAAAAAAGCGAGTTACCACTATCAATTGGAAGGAATAGATGTTCAAAGGCAATCGGATTTAAACAATGGACATGCAGTTTACTCCAATCTAAATCCGGGAAAATACACCTTTAGGGTTTGGAAGAAAGATGATTCTTCCAATTGGATTGAAGGCATGCCTTTGTCCATTGAACTGAGTCCCATTTGGCACCAGCAACTTTGGTTTAAACTTCTGGTTTTACTCGTAAGCAGTTTGCTGATAATCTTATTTATCCGATTCCGAAAACAGGAACGCGACCGCAAATCACAACTTCAAAAAGCACGTCTGGAGGCTGATTTAAAAGCTTTACGCAGCCAAATGAACCCGCATTTTATTTTTAATAGCTTGAATAGCATCAACAGGTACATTATAAAAAACGACCCAATAAATGCATCGGATTACCTCAGTAAATTTGCTCGGTTAATTCGCATGATTCTTGACCATAGCAACGAAAAAACAATCCCACTGAGTAAGGAAATTCAGTTCCTTAACTACTACCTCGAATTGGAACAGGTTCGACTCAATAAAGCATTCTCCTATGAAATTGAATTGAGTGAACATGTAAATACCGACGAAGACCAAATTCAACCCATGTTACTTCAACCCTTTTTAGAAAATGCCATTTGGCATGGAATTATGAATAAGGTAGAAAAAAACGGAAGGCTATTCATAAAATTCAGCAAGGAAAACAATGTACTTAGGGTTGAAATAAACGACAATGGAATTGGCCGTGCCCAAGCTGCTAGGCTCAAACCCCACCGAAATTCTGCATCGGTTGGCATTCAACTTACCAAAGAACGCTTGCTGCTTTTAGACCCAAATGCCAATATCCAGATTAACGATTTGCATGATGAATCTGGAAATCTTTCCGGCACCTGTGTAATTGTCCAATTTCAAATCCAATCCTACCATGATTAAAACTGTATTGATTGATGATGAAGAAAACGCTTCAGAAGTTTTAGAATGGCATCTTAAAAGCTTTCCTCAACTTGAAGTTTTCAGGGTATTTCAAAACGCCTTTCAAGCCCTTGAGGAATTACCATCCATTAAACCCGATTTAATTTTCCTTGATATTCACATGCCGGGCATGAGTGGCTTTGAATTGCTGGAACGACTAACCAAACCCTACCCTGCCATTATTTTTGTAAGTGCTCACGATGAATTTGCAATCCGTGCCTTTCGGTATGCCGCCGTTGATTATTTGCTGAAACCTATTGTGCGGGCGGAGTTGGAAGAATCACTTAACCGAACTTTAGAACGAATTAGTGATAAACAGGAACAATCAAGAATTGAAGAATTGCTACTGAATATTCAGGGCCTTAATCTACACAAACCTAAAATTGCGATTCCTTCTCAATCCGGAATTGACTTTATTGATATCTCAGAAATCCTTTATTGCAAAGCTGACAACAATTACACCGAAATTCACTTGGCCGACAAACGAAAACTAATCGCGTCTAAAACCTTGAAAGACTTTGAGCAAATGCTTCAGGATAAGAACTTTTTCCGCATTCATCAATCCTGGTTAATTAATATGGGAGCTATCAAGAGGCTCAACAAACAGGATGGAGGTTGGCTTGAAATGGAAGATGGAACACATATTCCCATTTCCCGCAGCAAAAAGGAAGAGTTTATGAATCAAATGAAGGTTTAATCCCAATCAAATTGCATCTCAATCATGCGTTTGTAAACGCCGTCGGTTTTGGCAACAAGCTCGGCATGGCTTCCCATTTCCTGAACCCGCCCTTTGTCAATTACCACAATTTGGTCGGCATTGCGGATGGTTGATAGTCGGTGTGCTATAACAAAGCTCGTGCGGCCTTTCATCAGATTATCCAAAGCTTCTTGTACCAATTGTTCACTTTCAGAATCCAATGAAGATGTGGCCTCGTCCAATATCAAAATAGAAGGGTCTTTTAAAATGGCACGGGCAATGGCAATACGCTGGCGTTGGCCTCCCGACAATTGAATTCCTCGCTCCCCAACCAAGGTATCGTATCCTTCCGGAAACTTCTCAATAAATCCGGAGGCATTGGCTTTACGAGCCGCTTCACGAATTTCTTCTTCTGTTGCTGATGGTTTTCCGTATGCAATATTCTCACGGATACTGCCGCCAAACAAAATAACTTCCTGCGGCACCAGGGCCATTTGCGAACGCAATTCGCTTAATGAATACGAGGATGCAGGTTTACCATCATAGGTAAGTAATCCTCCACTTGGTTCGTAAAAGCGAAGCAGAATAGAAGCCACGGTACTTTTTCCTGCACCGCTTGGTCCAACCAAGGCAATTTGCTGCCCGGGCAAAGCTTTCAAACTTAAACCCTTCAATACTTCCACATCCTGACGCGATGGATAAGAAAAACGGATATCCTGCAATTCAACTTCCCCTTTCAAATCAAGCTTTTGTTTTTGCTGATGGTCGTCCAAGGAAACATCTTCACCTTGTAATCTTAGCAATTCCCGTACGCGTTGGGTTGCTCCCAGGGTTTTCTGTAGGTTTGAAAACATATCGGCAAAACCGGCAAAAGTAGCCCCCACAAAAGCAGAGAAAATAACGAAGGAAGTTAGCTGACCCATTTTCAACTCACCGGTTTTTATCATACTGGCTCCTACCCAAACCACAAAGGCAATGGCACCAAATACCGAGAATATCATAAAACTCACAAAAGCGCCACGGTAACGAGCATTGGATATGGCGGTATCAACCACAGCAAAAATGCTCTTTGAATAACGCGTCAATTCTCTGGCTTCAGCAGTAAAGGCTTTTACCACTGTAATGCCCGAGAAAGTTTCCTGAACCACACTTCCACTATCCGCCAATTGGTCTTGTGCTTTTCGTGCCATTTTGCGAATTCGCATGCCAAAAACTACGGCAACAACAGCAATCAAAGGAACTACGGCCAACATCACCAAAGCAAGTTTGGTTGAAATGATGAATATCAAACTTAAGCCTATCAACAGCGTAAATATGCCTCTTAGAAACTCGGCCAGGGTGAATGAAATGGCATCCTGTATCTGCGATAAATCCGAACTCATCCTGCTGCTTAAATCGCCAACTCGCTGCTCGGCAAAAAACCACATGGGCTGACTGATCAACTTGCTGTACAAATCGCGACGCATATCGGCTAAGGAGCGCTCGCCCACATCCGTAAGCAGGTAAATCCGCATAAATGAAAACACAGATTGAATGGCCAAAACACCAATCATCAACACCAATATTTCGCCCAAACTCCAACCCGTAAAATCCAGGTAATTGGCCATTGAACCCATTCCCATAGCCGGCGACTGAACCTCTGCCGCTGCGCCGGGAACTGCTGCATCAATCATCTTTCCCAAGAATAGCGGATACAACATCGTGGTAAACGCCGATAGGGCAATGAATACCAAGCTAGGAAAAAACTTGTTTCGGTAGGGTTTTATGTAGGAATACAAATGGAGTGTTTCTTTCAACGACTCCTTGGTAATCTTCACTTTCTCCGGTTCTTTTTCCAAAGAACCATTGCTGTTGTAGCTTCTTCTCGCCATTTCTTTTAGTTCACCAAAACCAGACCAAGCCGGTTATTCCGTCAAATTGTCTTAAGCCACAAAATCTTCCAGGTACTTGAATTTATCGGTCAGTTTCCCATCCTGTGCAATGGTTGCATTGGTAATGATATGCTCACTGTCTTCAACCAATAAACTTGGCAATACATGCCTTATCAACTGCTCGCCAAACTCCATGGAGGCATCTACCGGCAATTCACATGGCAGATTGGCCACGGTTTGCATATCAATTACATTGGGCAAAAAGGGCTCTACTTCTTTTTCCAGCATGGGATTGTACCCATAAAAAGGATTTCCAATAACAGTACTGCGCAAGGTACATGGCAAGGGACCAGGAATATCACAGGTGATATCCGAAATAACTTTGATGCGAAAATCAGCACCTTTCATCTCTTCATGTGTAAAGAAAGGTGCAATTCCATCTTTCCAAAATACGCCATTAATCATGATATCAGCCTTTTGATAAAAAGGTTTAAATACACTTTCGTAATCTTCCGGATGCTTGTAAAAATCACTCTTATCCCAAAATCTGCCATCGCGATGGGCGTAGTAATCCTCGCTGCGCAAATGCACATAAATGGCCTCGTTGTAATCGTGGTATAAAAACTCTTCCTGACTCACCTGATGCACTTTCAATTTCCGAAGCAATTCGAGCGCGCCATGTCCTACCCTTCCATCTCCACACAACACAATACGCATAGGAGGAAGATTCATGCCTTCATACTGAGCTAACATTTCGGCCATGTCGCGACACTCGTGTGCAGCTTTAAGCGAATACAAGCCATGCTTTCTCCCCCACATCAACAAGGCATAATGGGAGCCAACAATGCCGGCAAAACGGCCAAAGCCAATAATGCGATTTCCAGCTTCCCAAACCAGAGTTTCATAATCTACCAAGCGAATATTTTGCTTCAGGATTTCGCGGAGCAGATTCCTGTTATGCGCCTGCTTTTTAATGGTATGCGAGAAAAACAAATAGGTTTTATTGGGCAATAGCTGATCCACCGGAACTTCCTTCACACCTAATAAAATTGAACAAGCACTTAGGTCTTCATTCAATTCAATACCAAGGGCAGCATATTCTTCGTCTTTAAAACAGCGGTGCCCCGAAGGCTGAACCACAACTTTAGTTCCCGGAAAAAACTGCATTACACTTACACATTGTGCAGGTGTTAATGGGGTTCTCTTATCGTAGGGCTTTTTGCCTTCGCGTATTACTCCAATGCTAATCATAAGGCCGCGAAGGTAGCAAGTTTAGGCTTATTGAAAAATTACCAAACCATTCGCCTTCGTTAATACCATTTCCCGCTCCTTTAATAAGCGAACAATCTCCATACCCACTTTTAGCTCCTCTTCTCGTTGCTGCTCGGCCAATTCCTTCAAGTGTTCCACACCTTCAAGCAACAATTTCCTTACTACATGCAATTGCAGGTAATACAAGCAAGATTCAATATCATTCTCAATCACTTTATCCGGCTTTTCCATGATAATATCGTACTTGGTTTCCCATTTCGGACTCATAGTATAGCGGTCAATCAACACATCGGCTGCAAATGCCGAAACCACAGGGTTGGAATGATTTTTAAACCAAGCTTCGGTTACTGGTTCTCCCGAGGCAGCCAAGCGGTGAATTTCACCCAATATCACATGAGGCACTTCATTCTCAAATCCAATCTGACCTTCCGCCGCCATCTTAAACACCAAATCCAAAAATCGCTGGCCTCGCACTTCCCTATTGCCATGCAAAATCATGAGTTTCAACAAGTGTTGCTCCTGGTAAAGCGACCCCTTGTCTTTTTGAACCAGCTCCTGAATTTCTTCCTCATAGTTCAGTTGCTCTGGCTCGGTTTTTACCCACTCCTTTTCTTTTTCTCCCAAAAAAGTGGTGCGCAATTTGTTGAGCTCAGTAACCAATACCTGCTCGTTCATATCCAACAAAACCGAGCATTCCCTTACAAATGCCATCCGCTTAATGGCATCCGGAATTTTGCTTATGCTTTCAATTATATCGCGAATTACTGTTGCCCGCTTAATGGGATCCTTGCCGCTGTCTTTAAGGAGCAACTCTACCTTAAACAGAATAAAATCGCGAACCGCCCGCTTCAGGTAGTTGGCAAATTCTTCGGGACCTACCTTTTTACAATAGGAATCCGGGTCTTCTCCGTCCGGAAACAAAACCACACGCACATTTAGGCCCTGCTCCAGCAACATGTCTATCCCGCGCAAACTGGCTTTAATGCCCGCGGCATCACCATCGTATAAAACGGTAACATGCTCGGTTTGGCGCTTAATGAGTTTAATCTGATTCTCGGTAAGCGAGGTTCCGGAACTGGCAACCACATTTTCAATGCCTGCCTGATGCAAACTAATTACATCCGTGTAACCTTCAACCAGGTAAACAAAATCTTCTTTTCGAATGCTGTTTCGCGCTTGAAACAAGCCATACAGCTCATTGCTTTTGTGATACAGCAGCGTTTCGGGCGAGTTTACATACTTCGGACTTTTCTCGTCCTTTTTCAGTTGCCGCCCGGCAAAGGCAATCATTTTCCCTGTTGAGCCTAAAATCGGAAAAATTACTCGTCCTCTGTAAGCATCATATACCTTCCCCTGCTCCGATTTTTTTACCAGACCGCTGCTTAAAAGAATTTCTTCGTTGAACTGCGATTTCAGGGCTTCGTCGTAAAAAGCCGACCATTCCTCTTGCGCATATCCCAAGCGAAATTTACGAATGATATCTTCCCGAAATCCACGCTCTTCAAAATAAGATAGACCAATCAAACGGCCTGTTTCCGTTTCCCAAAGTTGGTTTTCAAAATAGCTGGCAGCCCAATTGTTTATTACTTGTAGGCTCTCTTTTTCAGTTTTCTGCTGCCGTTCCTGGTCAATATTAAAATTTTCCTGACGCGGCCATTCTACCCCATAGCGTTCGGCGAGCGACTTCAAGGCTTCCAGGTAACCCAAAGCCTCGTTTTCCATAACAAAATTCACCACGTTTCCGGCCTTGCCGCAGCCAAAACATTTAAAAATCCCCTTGGATGGAGAAACCGAAAAAGATGGCGTCTTCTCGGTATGAAAAGGACATAACCCTTGCATATTCGAGCCGGCACGTTTCAGCTTCACTACCTCTCCCACCACCTGTTCAATGGGCGCAGCCGAAATTATCTCCTCTATTTTACTCTGTGGAATCATGAATTTGGGAGGGTAAAGTTAAACCGAATTCCCTGATTGCAAAACCGAGAAATTGGTGCATATCCAATGCACAAACCCGCGAGTCTATACATTAAACTTCGTTTCCAGTGCATTTGGGCCTGTCTGCCCGGGCATCAAAAGCTTCGTAAAAATCCAAAAAACGTTTCAGCCCGGGCAGCCGGGTGTTCCGTTTGTACGCCGCTTCGGCAAAGCTGGCAGTTGTAAGCTTGGCAAGTAGCTTCCTGTGGTCGCTCTTGCCAAGCAACACCTGCCGCTCCGCCGTTCACGGGGTACCACTCCACCCCCTCAGGCAAAGGAGAACCCCAAAAAAATTCATCTAAAATTGCACACTCACGCGCCTAAAATTCCTGAAACCTCAATCTAAACCCTCGCAATCAATCAAAGCCAAATTGCTTCATCCACAATCGTGGCACCCCTTGCTGGGGTGGCTGAATGAATATTTTTGAAGGATTGCTTCATCTACAATCGTGGCACCCCTGGCGGGGTTGGGGATGCGTGGTTTTCTGGGGCATTATCACCTGCAACCATTTCTTTTGTCGGAAGATGAATAAAAAAATACCCGGTAAATTTGACTTCCCGGGTATTTGATTTTGCCTAGCGAGCGGCGTACATTTTATCGTAGTAGTTGGCGTAATCGCCGCTGGTAACTTCGTCCATCCATTGCTGGTTGGCCAAATACCAATCAATTGTTTTGTCAATTCCTTCCTCAAACTGAAGGCTTGGTTTCCATCCCAAATCGTTCATGATTTTGCTGGCATCAATGGCATAGCGTAAATCGTGTCCGGCACGGTCGGTTACATAGGTGATTAATTTTTCCGACTCACCTTGTTCACGGCCCAACTTGCGGTCCATAGTGGCGCAGATTACCTTAATCAAATCCAGGTTTTTCCATTCGTTGAATCCACCGATATTGTAGGTTTCACCTACTTTTCCTTTGTGGTAAACATCGTCAATGGCGCGGGCATGATCCACTACATAAAGCCAGTCGCGCACATTTTCGCCTTTTCCATAAACCGGCAATGGCTTGTTGTTGCGAATATTGTTGATGAAGAGCGGGATGAGTTTTTCAGGGAACTGGTTGGGACCGTAATTGTTGGAACAATTGCTCAGCACCACCGGGATTTTATAGGTGTTGTGGTAGGCGCGTACAAAATGGTCGGAGCTGGCTTTGGATGCAGAATACGGAGATTGTGGGTCGTAAGGAGTTGTCTCCAAAAAGAACCCTCCATCGTGCAAAGAGCCATAAACTTCATCGGTTGAAACATGGTAGAATAGTTTACCGTCCATGTTACCTTTCCACAATTCTTTTGCGGCGTTAAGGAGGTTTACGGTGCCAACCACATTGGTCATTACAAAATCCAGGGGATTGGTAATGCTTCTATCTACATGGCTTTCTGCTGCCAAGTGAATAACCGAATCAAATTGATGTTTGGTAAAGAGTTCGTTTATCTCTGCGGCATTTACCAAATCAGCTTTGATAAAGGTATAGTTTGGTGCATTTTCAATGTCGGTAATGTTTTTGAGGTTACCGGCATAGGTTAACTTATCCAGGTTATAAATGTGGTAATCGGGATATTTGTTTACAAACAGGCGCACAACGTGTGAACCAATGAAACCGGCACCACCGGTAATTAAAATATTGCGTTTGCTCATGGGATAAAATTAAGCGTTTTGTTTACGATTGGCATAGGCTTGTTCCCAGGCCCAGGCGGTTAACATACAGTTATCTAAATCGCGTTCAGTTTTCCAGCCCAACTCGTTTAGGGCTTTCTCACAGGAGGCATAAATTTGAACCACATCACCGGGTCTGCGGTTGCCAATTTTGTAGTTCAGTTTAAGGCCGGTTACTTTTTCAAAAGAGCGAATTACATCCAATACCGAATTGCCTTGTCCTGTACCCAGGTTGAATACCGAGAAATTGCTTGTGTTTTTCTTTTCAAGCAAGAAATTCAGCGCTGCCAAATGGGCTTTGGCCAAATCAACTACGTGGATATAATCGCGGATATTGGTTCCATCCGGAGTTGGATAATCGTTTCCAAAAACGGTCAATTGCTCGCGCAATCCAATAGCAGTTTGAGTAATGAATGGCACCAGGTTATTTGGCACGCCAATAGGAAGTTCACCAATCAATGCAGAATCATGCGCACCTACCGGATTGAAATACCTCAGCGAAACAACTTGTAAGTTGCTTGCATTGGCCGTATCGCGAAGCACTTCTTCGCAAATTTGTTTGGTATTTCCATAAGGTGAATTGGCCACAGGAATCGGGCAATTTTCATCTACCGGAGGATTTGCTTCACCGTAAACGGTGCAGCTTGATGAAAATACAATATCGCGAATGCCTGCTGCTTCCATTGCGTAAAGCAGGTTGACCGTTCCGCCAACATTGTTTTCGTAATACTTTAAAGGATTTGCTACACTTTCACCCACAGCTTTGTTGGCAGCAAAATGGATGATTGCAGAGATGTCCTTGTTCCTGCAGAGGTAGTCTGTTAGCTGTTGTTTATTACGGATATCAATTTCTTCAAAATCGGGACGAATGCCCGTGATTTTTTCAATGTTATCCAATACATCCGGATAGGAATTGTCGAAATTATCGATAGCCAGTACGTGGTAGCCTGCTTGCTGAAGCTCAACTACGGTATGAGAACCGATATATCCGGTTCCGCCGGTAACTAAAATCTTTTTCATGGGAATAGCGTTGGGTAAATATAAATGAACTGGGGTTAATTTTCTGTGATTCCAAGCTTAAGTATAAAAGAAACTTCCTTTTTCGCTGTGTATTTCCAAGGATTTTTCAGCTGCAGCTTCAACGCGACCAGTAATTCGGGCGTCAATTCCCTGTTGCTTTATAAAGTCGAGTATACCTTGTGCAGAAGCTTCGGGCACATACAATTCAAGCAAACAACCCATGTTAAACACTTTATACATTTCCTGCCATTCAGAACCCGATTGCTCCTGAATCATAGCAAACAGCGGTGGACATTCAAATAAGTTGTCTTTGATAATTTTAACCTGATTGGCAAAGTGCAGAATTTTGGTTTGACCTCCTCCTGAACAATGCACCATGCCGTGAATCTGGTTTTTGAAAGCCTTAATTAATTCAGGCATTATCGGACTATAAGAGCGCGTAGGTGATAATATCATTTTTCCGACATCCAGTGGATGGCCGGGAAGTTTATCTGTTAACTTGAGGTTTCCGGTGTACACCAAATCATTAGGCACCAAGGGGTCATAGCTCTCTGTTACTTTTCTGTAGTCGTTTGATAAGGTATCGTGGCGAGCCATGGTTAACCCATTGGAGCCCATTCCGGCATTGTATTCCTTTTCCCATGGGGCTTGTCCAAATCCGGCTAAGCCAATAATTACATCTCCGGGTTGAATATGATGATTTGAAATAATATCCGAACGTTTGGCACGCGCACATACCGTAGAATCAACGATGATGGTTCTTACCAAATCGCCAACATCTGCGGTTTCGCCTCCTGTTGAGTAAACCCGAATTCCATAAGGCTCAAGGCTGGCCAGAAATTCTTCTGTACCATCAATGATGGCCGATATCACTTCTCCCGGAATTAGGTTTTTATTTCTCCCAATGGTTGAGGAAAGTGTGATGTCTGTATAAACACCGGCACAAAGCAAATCGTTGAGGTTCATTACCACTGCATCCTGTGCAATTCCTTTCCAAACGCTCAGGTCGCCGGTTTCTTTCCAATACAGGTAGGCCAAACTGGATTTTGTTCCCGCACCATCGGCATGCATCAGGGTGCAAAATTCGGGGTCATTGCCCAGGTAATCAGGAACCACCTTGCAAAAGGCTCCGGGAAATAAACCTTTATCGAGGTTTTTAATAGCCGCATGTACATCTTCCTTTTGGGAGGATACACCGCGTCTCATGTATTTATCCGCGCTCATTGGCGCAAAAGTAGGTATTATCTGCCTTTATTTTTGTAGTCGTTCCTCAGCACCCGAACAGTGGTTCTTCGATTCATTTGATGTTCCTCTTCCGAACAGTCCACATCGTCTGAGCAATCGTTAACCAATTTGGTTTCGCCGTAGCCTACAGGTACCATTCTGTCTTTGGGAATTCCTTTTTGACTGAGGTAATTTACACAGCTAATTGCCCTTTTCTTCGATAATTCCAGGTTGTATTCAGCCGGGGCGCGACTGTCGGTATGCGAGGCAAGTTCAATTACGAGACTGGGATTGGCTTTCAATACATTCGACAAGGAATCGAGCACCGGACGGGCATCCGAGCGGATATCCCATTTGTCAACGTCGTAATAAATGCCTTGCATGGTAATTTCAATGTCTTGGGTTGGAATGGCATCCAACAGAAAATTCAAGATGGCCGTTGTATCTTTTTGAACGCCCATGCTGTTGAGCTGAACAGCGGCCGGACTTAAAAATCCATTTTTCTTGATGCTTAAACTGGCAATGGTATTGAGTGGAATTTCACCTGCAAATTCACCTTTGTCGTTTGTTTTGGTTTGAAGAATGGTTTTTCCATTTTCATCCATGGCTTCAACCTGAACTCCACTCATGGCTTGGTTGCTTTCACGTTCTTTTACCTGGCCTTTTACCAAAAATACAAATGGTTTTATGCTGATTGAATACAAATCATCGTCGCCTTTACCTCCTTCGCGGTTTGAGCTAAACCAGGCAAAGGGGGCTTGCTGTTTCCGTTTTGATTCGGGTAACATAATCAACCCAAAATCATCTGCACCGGAATTGATGGGGTATTTTAAATTCTCAGCAGTTTTAAATCCATTACCAGATTTTTCAGCCTTGAAAATATCTAAACCTCCCATGCCGATATGGCCTTTAGAAGCGAAATACAGAATATTGTTTTCATCCACCCATGGAAATAGCTCATCATCTGCCGAGTTGATTGCATTTCCGGGATTTTGGGGTTCTCCCCAATTATTTTTAACCGGGTCGAAGGGTACCATCCAAATATCTTTCTCTCCCAAACCTCCTGGCCTATCACTGCTAATGAAAAGCGTTTTTCCATCCGGACTAAAAGCGGGGTGGCCGCAAGAAAAGCTATCCGAGTTGAAGGGTAAAGCTTGCGGTGCAGTCCATTTGTTGTCGTTGAAATAACTCACATAAATTTTGCAATTCAAGCCTTTTCCATCAATTCCATTGCATTGAGTAAAATAGGCCGATCTTCCTTCTGCGTCCAACCAGGCAACACCTTCGTTGAAATCGGTATTCAAACTTTTGATGGGAGATGGTTTGTCGTTGCCGGTTAAATTCACTTCAAACAAATCGCTGTATTTCTGGCCTGTCCATTCAAAAATTCCAGAGCCTTGAGATTCTTTCCGTGACGAAGTGAAAATCAATTTATCGTTCACCCAAAATGGCGAGTAATCGCTGAACTCCGAATTCAGGTTTTCGAGGTTGGTGATGGTAAACTTTTGTGGGTTTGCTTTCCATTCTGAAGCGATAGAACAGCCGGCCATGGCATCTTTGGCTAATGCATCGTCAGGAACTTCAAACAAAAAATCATAAAAGGCTCTTCCTGCTTCATCGTAGCGTTCAAAGTTTTTGAGCAATTGGCCATAGGAAAACAAGACTTTGGGGTCAGGATATTTGCTGTTTACTACTTCCTCAAACCATTTGATGGCCTGTTTAAAGTTATTGCTTTTGCGATAACTATCTGCAATTTTAAACAGCACCAACTGTTTCTCGTCTTGGTCTTTTACTTTGGGGTAAACCTTTTGATACAGGTTTGCAGCTGTATTGAACTTCTTGGCTTTGTAAGCCATATCTGCACGTTCAAGTTCAAATGCCCAAGGACGAGGTTTGTCCTGAGCCAGGGAATTGTAAATGGCTCCGAAAACAAGAAACAGGACAATGAGTAGTTTTTTCATGGGGTTACAAAATAAGCAAAACGGCGGAGGCTCTACACATGTTTTGTCACAGGGTCTAGGTTTAAGGTTGCATCTTCTTTAGAAAAGCCCTCTGGATAATGGTTTCTTGGGGTTTTGAATGAAAAAAGGCTGCCTGGAATCAGACAGCCTTTTTACGTTTATCGTCGAGGCGCCGGTTGACCAGGCCTTCTTGCTGGTGGTTGCCCAGGACGGCCAGCTCCTTTTGGTTTGTTCGGATCAGCAACAATTTCTTTGGTTTTTGGATTGTAATCCAAATCCAGGAATTTAACTGTTGTACGGCGATTAAGCTGATGCTCCTCTTCAGTACATTTTCTGGCTTGAATACGCTCATTTGGTCCTTCGCAGGCACAATGATTAACTAAGCTGTTTTCTCCGTATCCTTTTGAAATCAGACGAAGGGAGTCAATGCCGTGGCGCATCAGGTATGCAACTGCACTATCTGCGCGGCGTTGAGAAAGTTGAATATTGTAGATTGAATCTGCACGACAGTCGGTGTGTGAACCCAACTCAATGCGAAGATTTGGATACCTGTTCAGGGTCATAATCAAGGTATCAAGAATCAAGGCAGAAGCAGGACGGATGTCTGCACTATCAAGACCATAATAAATACCTTCCAATTTGATAAGTGAATCAAAATTGAACGGAATCAAATCAAAATCCTGAACCAAATCAGTTGATACTTCCAGGTTTTTGGTAGTTTGGAAGGCCATTTTGCTGTCATAGAAATATTGCTTAACAGCATTCAATTCGTAATCAGTTTTAGCTTTCAGACGAAGTTTGTAAGAACCACTTTCATCGGTTTTGAAAACGATGTTACCTGTGTCCGAACTGCTAGTGATTGTAACGGTTGCATTCGGAAGGATTTCACGAGTTTTTGCATTTCTTACTACGCCACTCAAGTTGAAGATAAGAGGGTTCATATAGAAACGGTAGATATCGTCTTGTCCACGACCGCCATCGCGGTTGGAAGAGAAATAGCCACTTTCTTTGTCTTTGTCAACGATTATAGAGAAGTCGTCACCACCTGAGTTAACAGGAGATTTCATATTGATTGGATCGCTCCAGTCTGTAGCTTCACCTTTGGTATAGAAGATATCAAGACCACCTAAGCCGGTATGGCCGTTAGATGAGAAATACAAGGTTCCGTCTTCGTGGATGAATGGGAACATTTCATCATCCGGTGTATTTACAGTAGGACCAAGATTTACAGGATCTCCCCAGCTTCTTCCGCGTTTGCTGTAGGTAACCATCCAAATGTCTTTTCCACCCTGGCCACCTGGCATATCCGAACTAAAGTACAAAGTTTGACCATCTTTGGTGATGGTTGGTTGACCACAAGAGAATGAATCAAGACTGAAAGGCATCAAAACAGGTTCAGACCATTCAGTACCAGAAAGTGTTGAGGTATAAAGCTGGCATTTTTTCCCTTTGCCATTGTTGTCGTAGTTGCAACGGGTAAGGAACATGGTGGTAAAACGCGAGTCAAAGCAAAGAGCGCCTTCGTTGATTTTTCCGTTAAGTACTTTTTTATCTGCAAGAACCGGAGCCTGATAGGTGATATTGTTCGGGTTCTTTTTGTCTTTCTTATAGGTAACTGTGTACACATCAGTGAACCAGTTTCCGGTCCATCCGTATTGGTTGCTGCTTACTCCTTTTTCGCGGTCGGAAGTGAAATAGAGCTGGTCTTTTTTGAAATACACAGCGCCAAAATCCTGCCAGCGGGTATTCAAACCTTTCACGTTTTCAATAATATACCTGGTTTTTTGGTTCTTCCAGGTAAGTGCATTTTCGCAGCCTTTGATTTCCTTTTCAACGTTTACTTCTCCACCCATTTTCTGGTAGTTTTTGAATTCGATAATTGCTTTATCAAATTCCTGAATCCGCTTTCTTGCCTGAGCCAGTTTTAACTGAGCTTCCAGATTTTTCGGATTGAGTTTAATGGCCTTTTGGTACCAGCTGTCAGCTGCTTTATTATCGTTAATCAAGCGGTAACATTCAGCTGCCTGGTAGGAAGCTTCAATACGCTCCTCCTTCTTTTTACTGCTGGAATAAACCTTCCGGTAGTTATCACCAGCCAGGAAGTATTCCTTTTTTTCAAAGTGTTCGCGTGCCGCAGAAAGGGAGCCTTTTTTAGAACAGGCTGCCAAAAGGAGAACAAATGCGAAAAGGGTCAAAAGAAAGTAACTTTTTCTCATGGGTGTAGTAAACGTATAGACCGCAATTTTATTAAAAAAAACAAAGTAAAAAAGCCTTTTTAGGCATTTCCTTACTAAAAGAGGTCTTTATTTTGGGTTAAAAATAAAAAAAGGCAGGATAATTATCCTGCCTTTTTTTATCAATTACTTGATAAACAGCATTTCGCGGTATTTTGGAAGTTTCCAGAGTTCATCGTCAATCATAAACTCCAAAGCATCCGAACCTTTGCGAATTGGCTCAAATAAAGGTTTCACTTTGTTGCACAAGGCGAGTGCGCGCTTGTAAGTGTCTTCAATATGATGGGCTTTATCGAGCTCAGCCTGGATTTTATCTACGTTAGTTTGAACGGTTTTGATATGGGCTGAAATGGTTTTAACCATGTTCAATTGTACTTCATAGTCAGATTTATTCAAACCGGCAGCCTTCATGGCCGAAATGCATTCCGACAAATTACGCTGGTAAGCAATACCCGAAGGAATAACATGTGAAACGGCCAATTGAACAAGCACTTTTGCTTCAATATCAATTTTCTTCACGTACAGCTCTTGCATAATTTCATAGCGAGCTTCCAATTCTTTCTCGCTGAAAATTGCGTTGTTTACAAAGAGCTCACGGCTTTGTTTGCTGATATAAGCATTCAATGCTTCAGGTGTATTTTTGATATTGTTTAGGCCACGTTTTTCGGCTTCAACAACCCATTCATCGGAATAACCATTACCTTCAAACAGAATTTTCTTACTCGATTTGTAATACCCTTTCAGCAAATCCAAAATAGCTTCTTCCTTTTTCTTTCCTTTTTTGATTAGGGCATCTGCTTCGGCTTTGAATTTCTTCAATTGGTTGGCCATTACGGTATTCAGCACAATCATGGCATTAGCAGAATTGGCGCTTGAGCCTACAGCACGAAACTCAAACTTATTGCCAGTAAAGGCAAAAGGAGAAGTTCTGTTACGGTCGGTATTGTCGAGAAGGATGTCTGGAATGTTGATTACATTGATTGCAGTTGCAGAACTGGTTTTCTTGCTGGTTTTGTTTCCAAACAAGGTTTCCATTACATCAGTTAATTGTGAACCAATGAAAATGGACATGATTGCAGGAGGTGCCTCGTTTGCTCCCAAACGGTGTTCGTTGCCGGCGCTTGCAATGGAAGCACGCAACAAATCAGCATGGTCGTGAACAGCTTTAATTACATTCACAAAGAAGGTTAGGAACTGCAGGTTGGTTTCCGGATTGTTGGTTGGAGAAAGCAGATTCACACCGGTATTGGTGATTAAACTCCAGTTGTTGTGTTTACCGCTACCGTTAATTCCTGAGAAAGGTTTTTCGTGAAACAATACTTTAAATCCATGTCTGGTTGCAACCTTATCCATGATATCCATCAACAGCTGATTGTGGTCGATTGCAAGGTTTACCTCCTCAAAGTTTGGAGCGCATTCGTATTGCGATGGAGCAACTTCATTGTGGCGCGTTTTGAGCGGAATTCCCAATTTATAGGCTTCGTTTTCAAAATCCACCATGAAATCATATACACGTGGAGGAATCGAACCAAAATAATGGTCTTCCAATTGCTGGCCTTTTTCTGGTGAATGGCCAATAACGGTTCTTCCGGAAAGCATCAAATCCGGACGAGCAAACCACATGGCTTCGTCAATCAGGAAGTACTCTTGTTCAATGCCCAGGGAGGCATGCGCTTTGGTTACGTTTTTGTCGAAATAGCTGGAGCAAATTTCAACAACCGCATTTTCAACTGCATGCAAGGCTTTTAATAAAGGAGCTTTATAATCAAGTGCTTCACCGGTGTAGGAAACGAAAATGGTAGGAATACATAATGTCTTTCCACCCACATTCTCAATAATAAAAGCTGGAGATGAAGGATCCCAAGCTGTATAACCGCGAGCCTCAAAGGTGTTGCGAATACCGCCGTTTGGAAAACTGGAAGCATCAGGTTCTTGCTGAACCAAGGCACCACCTGTGAATTTTTCAATTGCTCTTCCATCCTCCAAAGGGTCAAAGAATGAATCATGCTTTTCGGCAGTTGCGCCGGTTAAGGGTTGAAACCAGTGTGTGTAATGGGTAACTCCCATGCTCAATGCCCAACTTTTCATGCCGGATGCAATTTGATTGGCCATGGTACGGTCAATTTTCTGACCTTTTTTGATGGCATCCCGAACTGCCTCGTAAGCTTCCTTGTTGAGAAACTCTTTCATGGCATAATCGGTGAACACATTTACAGCATAGAAATCCGAAACCTTGTCGGATATCTTGTTGATTGCTACTGGCTTTCTGTTTTGAACAATATCCAGAGCTTTGGAGCGAAGGGTTAGCATGGAGAAGTGTAAAAATTTATTGGCGCCGAAGATACAACGCGTCTCAAGCCCACACAAAAAATATTTTAACAAATTAACCACGAATTACTATGTGGCTCAAGGAGTAGGGATTTGTGGCGACAAAAAATCACCACAATTAACTTCTTTAAAAATAGTGTCTATTCTCCTTTTATTAAATCGTCTGAATTTACATATTGCACACATGTTACGACTTTCTACCAAATCCTTGCTTTTAGTTCTGTTTTCAACAACTATTTCATCCCTATCCGCTCAACAAAATCAAACCAAACCCAAAGGACGTGATGCTATTCGCGAAGAATCAACCTACCTGGGTTTTGAATACCTGGTAAACCAACCTGCAACTCGCAATGGGTTTGTGATGAACCATACCATGCATGGCATTAATGCAGAGTTCTTGGGAATAATGACCTTAGGAAACCTAACCGGCTTTGGTTATTTACCAGATTCGGGAGCGTATTCTCGAGCTAAAATGATGTATATCGATTTCCATGGTTCTTTTCCTTTGTTTAAAACCAGGTGGTTCAATATTCGTCCCGAAATTGGCTTTCGGATGGTAAGGAACTCCATGAATTATTACTATACCGACAATGAAATGGACGCCAATGGACTTGGAGCAGGACTTTCTGCCGGCGCTTCGGTGCATGTTGGTCCGGCATTGGTAAAGTTTAAATACATGGCAGATGGTTTGGTAAACCTGGGTGGAAATAGTTTTAAAGGCTTGAATCATTATGGTTCGGTTACTGTTGGATTGAATCCATGGAACCTGTTTATGAATCCGAAAAACTTCACGTTCACCGGAATTCGTAAATACGTAACCGATTACCAAAAAGTGCAAACCGGAGAACGTGTTGAATTTAAAAAAGACGGCGATAAAGAATACAAAGTAACCACCAAAGGATACCGTGAAACCTGGAATGAAACCTATGGTCCGCAGGATTTTAGTTGCAAAGATGTTCAACCGTATTGGTGGATAGGCCCGCGCTTGGTAAGCAATTTTTCAAGGTTTGAAAAAGACAAGCTACTGGCTGCAACCGGATTGAATTTGGGATTCCGCTATGGTTCGCTGTACATGAATGCCTTTTATGAGCAAGGCGACGTTTCGTTCAATGAACCCTTCAAAAGAAATTACGATTTCCAAAGTGCATACCAGGGGAAAATTGGAAGAATGGATGGTGTTTTCAGCAATTCAAACCGCTATGGCCTTCAACTTGGAGTGGAATTGGTAACCTGGTTTCAAAAGAAAGATTATATCTATGAATACAGTCGCTTACGTTCTGTTACAAGCCATTTTGCCTTAATTCCAATCTTCACTTATGGCAAAGCCAAATTTGGAGATATTCGCTTTTATGAAAGTCAGGGTGCAGCCAATGTAGATGCATTTGTTGGCGGAAAACCAACCGCTGAAAACGATATTCGTTTAACACCAAAGGAAATGGATTTGTACGGACTTGGACTTCAGATTGGAATTGGAGCCGTTGCCTTGAATATTGAGAAGAGCTACTACCGCGCAAATGATGCTTTTTGGAAACTGCCATCAACTTGGTTGGCAACTCTGAATTTTAATGTTCCTGTTGCGCGGATTGTTCGCGCTGTGGGCGCAAAATCAAAATTCAAACAGGCTTCTAAAAAGTAGGTTTTTCTAATTTTGTTCGTATTGTCCTCTACTGATTTTTGGTTTTCAGATTACTGAATACCTGGAATAATTCGCCGGCAATTTCAAGACTTCTTTCCCTGTATTTTTCGGTTTGAAGTGGACTTTGGTCGAATGCTTTTGGGTCCTGAAAGGTAATTGGGAATCTGGCTTCGGCTCCCGGAACAAAGGGACAAGTTTCGCTGGCATGATCACATGTTAAAATGGCTGCAAAACCGGAGGCTGGATTGAACGGGTTTCCAAACTCCTTGGAGAAGCAAATAACCGGATGCGCTACTGCATCAAACTTTACCGCATAAACCGGATTTGGAGCTTCTAAAAGTTGTTGAATATTGAACCCTTGGTACTCCAATGTTTCTGCAATTTTGGGAAACATGGCGGTTGCTTCTGTTCCTCCTGAAAAACAAAAAACTTGGGGAATCTTGAAGTACCAGGCAAGTGTTTGCGCCCAGATTTGAGCCAGGTGACTGCGCCTGGAATTGTGGGTACAAATAAAATTGAGGTTAATGGGCTGTTGTACATCCAACTTTGCCTGGATATAGGTTTGAAGCGGATTCAGCAGCAACAACCTATCTGAGGATACCTGAACTTGAGAAATGCGTTCAACGGTTTTAAGCAAATCAGGAAACATGGTTTGAATACTTGGATTTTAAAAATAAACTGGCTTTCACCAATAATATGAGAACAGGTACTTCAATAAGTGGACCAATAACACCCACAAAAGCTTGGGCTGAATGGATTCCAAAAACGGCAATTGAAACGGCTATTGCCAATTCAAAATTGTTGCCGGTTGCAGTAAAGGCAATGGCTGCATTTTTATCGTACGGGATACCCATAAATTTTGCGATAAAAAAGCTTACAAAAAACATGAGTACAAAATAGATGTTCAAAGGAATTGCAACCTGAATTACCTCCATAGGAAGCTGGATAATTTGCTCCCCTTTTAAACTAAACATAAGCACAATGGTAAACAGCAGAGCATACAAGGTAATGGGTGAAATGATTGGCAAATAGCGGGTATTGAACCAAGTTTCACCCTTGGCTTGAATAAGGAATTTTCTACTTAAAAATCCAGCAACAAAAGGAATGCCCAAATAGATAGCAACACTTTTGGCTACTTCCGAAATGGGAATATCAACCTGAAAAGCTTTCAATCCTAACTTTTCAGGGAGAACACTGATGAATAGCCATGCATAAAAACTGTATGAAACTACCTGAAAAATACTATTGAGTGCGATAAGTAAAGCACCATATTCCCGGTTACCACCTGCCAAATCATTCCAAACAATTACCATGGCAATGCAGCGTGCAAGTCCAATAAGAATGAGACCTGCCATGTAATCGGGTTTGTTGTGAAGAAAGGCAATTGCCAAAGCGAACATGAGCAAGGGACCAATAAACCAGTTGAGCAGCAAAGAAAGACTTAAGGTTTTTTTGTCTTGAAAAGCTTTTGGCAGCAACTCATAGTTTACGCGAGTTAATGGTGGATACATCATCAACAACAAACCGATTGCCAAGGGAATATTGGTGCTCCCCGAGCTCATGCTGCTCATTAGGTTCTTTAATTCCGGAAACAGGTTTCCTAGCGCAACTCCAAGAACCATTGCCAGGAAAATCCAGAGGGTTAGATAGCGGTCGAGAAAATTTAACTTCACTTGCATGGTTGTATGTACATTCACTGGTGAAGCAAAAAAAGGGAATTGCTTATTGTTCGCAAAATTACGAACATGAAGTTTCTGTGAAATTGTCCAATAAGGTATTGAAGTATTTTTGTGCCTTTTTGAAGTTGCCGGAATGTATGCAATAACGGGTGGCTGGAGCTTCAATCTCACCCTGAATAAGACCAGCCTCTTTTAATGCTTTTAGGTGTTGCGAAAGGGTTGATTTGGCAATTGGAAGTTCCTGAGCCATATCCCCGTGGTAGCACACCGATTGAGAAGCCAATAATTGGAGAATGGCAATTCGAACGGGGTGTGCGAGGGCTTTGGCAAAGCGTGCAGTTTCGCGTTGTTCTTCAGAAAAAACGAAGGCTTTTTTTGTATCCATGTGCAGCTTTTTGTAAAGGGTAAAATCAAATGGTTGGCAATTGTAATAATTTGATTTGAAAGCGCATGTTAAATTGAACTTATGACCGGCGAATAAACCCGATTGGAGTGGATTGTAGCTTGGAGAACAAAAAGTTTTTGAGTGGAATGAGTTGCTATTGAAGCATGCAAATTCTGGTCTTGTGCAAATGAAAAGAAAAAGCTTTTAGCAAGGTATTTTTTTTGTGCGAAAATTGCGTGAGGGGTGGCAGCAAATTACCCCGCCGGGTTGGAGGCGCAGGATGTGCGAGCGAGGAGGCGACCGAAGGAAGACCCCACAGCCGCTACAGCCCTGCAGCCACCAAGCCGGAGGAGTAATGCGGACGACCCGGCCGAAGGCACGCCCCAAAAAAACGGATACCCAATTTTGATAGATATCCGTTTGGTTGGAAGCTGCGTTTCTTTATTTCTGAAGTTCGATAATCCGGATTCCGTTGGGCTCGATGGTGAGTGTTTTGAGGTCGGTAATAACCTCGCCACTGGCATGATCTTCGCCGCCGGTGAAGCCCTGCATGCGCTCTGCAAAGCGTTTGGTATTGAGCTTGAGTGTTTCTTTTCCGCGGTTGATTACAACCATGAAGGTTGCTTTTTCATCGTAACGGAAATAGCAATAATAATCGCCTTCGGGTGTGAATTGCATAAGCTTTCCTGTTGTTAAGGCGCTGAACTCCTTGCGCAAACCGGCCAATTTCTTGATGTAATCAAATGCTTCATTCTCTTGTGAGCTGCGACCCGAAGCTGTAAATTTATTCACCTTATCGCCAGGCCATCCTCCGGGAAAATCCTGGCGGATTTGTCCGTCGTTGATGCGGGGAAGCGGATTGGTCATTAAAATCTCGGTACCGTAGTAAATGCTTGGAATACCGCGGGTGGTCATTAGTATGCCAACTCCAATTTTCCATTTAGAAAAGTCTTCTTTGATGTCGGTGAAAAAGCGGTTTACATCGTGGTTATCGATGAAGTTTAAATTGAGTTCGGGATGCTCGTAAAGGCCGTCGTTTGACAGGTTGTAATAGATACGCGCCAAACCGGAATCCCAGCGTGGACGCACATTCAAGGCTTCGAGAATGGCCCAGTACATGTGAAAATCTTTGGCTCCGGTGAGGTAGGAGTTTTTGGCTCCGCCTTTAAATCCATTGTTTTTGGTAAAGCCTGCCATGTGCAAAATACCTCCCTGCTCCCAAATTTCGCCTGTACTCCAAAATCCGGGATATTCGTTGTTGATATACTCCATGCAACGACCCATAAATTCTTTGTCGTCGTAGCTGTAGGTATCGATTCGGAAACCATCAACGCCTGCATAGTTAATCCACCACAGGTAGCTTTGCATGAGGTAATCTGCCAGGCGAGGATTGCGCTGATTTAGATCGGGCATGTGGGTATCAAACCAGCCGTCTGTCATGCGCTTTTTATCCAACTCAGAAGCGTAAGGGTCGAAATGAGTTGTAGCTCGGTAATTGGTGCGGGTAAATTCAGGCCATTGATTCAACCAATCATCTTCAGGCGAATCAAGCACCATCCAATGTTTGCTACCAACATGGTTTGGAACCAAATCCATGATGAGTTTCATTTGGCGTTGCTCCAATTTATCGCCTAACTGTTTGTAAAGTTCGTTGTTACCAAAGCGCGGGTCGGTCAGGTAATGGTCGGTAAGAGCGTACCCATGGTAGCTATATGCAGGTTGATCGTTGATGAGGGTTGGATTCAACCAAAGCGCAGTTACTCCAAGGTCTTGCAAGTAGTCGAGGTGGTCAATTACGCCTTTCAGGTCGCCACCGTGACGGCCACCTAAGGTATCACGTGCAACGGTTTTCTCGTTCATCCAGGGTAGTGCATCATTTTTAGGGTCGCCATTGGCAAAGCGATCCGGGAATGCCAGGTACACAAAATCGGTTTGGTTGATATGCCTGATGTTTTTAGTTAGGCTAAGTAATTTGTATTTGTGGGTTTTGGCTTTTCCTTGGTGTATAAAATCAATCAAAACTTCGGTTCCGCTGAATTGCTGCAAATCCAGGTAAACAAAGAGGTAATTGGGGTTTTTCACCTTTTCAATTTTGGTGATGGAAAGACCTGTGGATTTAAGCTTAACATCGAAAGCTGCCACATTGGTGCCATGTACGCACAATTGCAGGTTTCGGGTATTGAGGTTATTCCACCAAAAAGGTGGGTCGATACGTTTGATTTCGGGCTTTTGAGCCCATAAGGCCAAAGGAACAAGGACCAGAAGAGATGCAAAAAACTTTTTCATAAAGCGGAAATTAAGCAAAAATAGGGAAAAGGAGGATGAGCTTGCTTGATTGGTGGGTGGAGGTAATTGGGTGGAGGAAAAATCAGGTTGTATAAGACGGAAATACTCATAAAAAAAGGCTGCCCATTTCCGGACAGCCTCCTTTTTTATTGGAACTAAGAACGATTAAGCTCCTACTTGCTTGCGGATGATATTCAAAGCTCCTCCGGCTTTGAACCATTCGATTTGCTGTTCATTGTAAGTATGGTTGGCAAGGATGGTCTCGCTGCTTCCATCTTTGTGGGTCAACACCAATTCAAGTGGTTTGCCTGGTGCAAAGCTTGTTAATCCATTGATATCAATGGTATCGTCCTCCTGAATTTTGTTGTAATCTTCTTTGTCGGCAAAAGTTAATGCCAACATACCTTGTTTTTTCAGGTTGGTTTCGTGAATACGTGCAAACGATTTAACCAATACGGCACGAACACCCAAATGACGAGGCTCCATGGCAGCATGTTCGCGTGATGAACCTTCACCGTAGTTTTCGTCGCCTACAACCAATGAACCAATTCCCTGAGCTTTGTATTGACGCTGCACTTTAGGAACAGCTTCGTACTCGCCGGTTAATTGATTTTTTACGGAGTCGGTTTTTTCGTTGAAGAAGTTCACCGCACCAATTAACATGTTGTTTGAAATATTATCCAAGTGACCGCGGTATTTCAACCATGGACCAGCCATTGAAATGTGGTCGGTAGTACACTTTCCTTTTGCTTTGATAAGGAGTTTAAGGCCTTTCAGGTCGGTACCTTCCCAAGCTGCAAATGGGTCGAGCAATTGCAAACGGTCTGAAATTGGAGAAACGGCAACAGTCAGGCTTGAGCCATCGGCAGCCGGTGCAATAAATCCAGCATCTTCTACTGCAAATCCTTTGGTTGGAAGCTCATCGCCACTTGGTGGGTCTAATTTTACAGCTTCGCCTTTGTCGTTGATTAAGGTATCCGTAACCGGGTTAAACGACAAATCACCTGCAATTGCAATAGCTGCAACCATTTCAGGAGAAGCTACGAATGCGAAGGTATTTGGATTACCATCGGCGCGTTTTGCAAAGTTGCGGTTAAACGAATGTACGATGGTATTTTTCTCTTGTTTTTCAGCACCCATACGATCCCACATACCAATACATGGACCGCAGGCATTTGTAAATATTGAAGCGTTCAGGTCGGTAAATGTTTTCAGCAATCCGTCTCTGTCTGCTGTATAACGCACCTGTTCTGAACCCGGGTTAATACCGAATTGTGCTTTGGTTTTTAGTCCTTTTTCGAGAGCCTGACGGGCAATGGATGCAGCGCGAGAAAGGTCTTCATACGAGGAGTTTGTGCAAGAACCAATCAATCCCCATTCTACTTTCAAAGGCCAGCCATTTTTCTCAGCAGCATCTTTCATCTCGCTAACAGGAGTAGCCAAATCCGGAGTAAACGGACCATTCAAGTGCGGGGTTAATTCTGAAAGGTTAATTTCGATAACCTGGTCAAAGTATTGTTCAGGATTTGCATACACCTCGGCATCGGCAGTAAGGTGATGTTTGATGCCATTGGCCATATCAGCTACTTCCGAACGACCGGTTGCGCGGAGATAACGCTCCATGCTTTCATCGTATCCAAAGGTTGATGTAGTTGCACCAATTTCAGCCCCCATATTACAAATGGTACCTTTACCTGTACAGCTCATGCTGGTAGCGCCTTCGCCAAAATATTCAACAATGGCTCCGGTACCACCTTTAACAGTTAGGATACCGGCAACTTTTAAAATTACGTCTTTTGGAGCTGTCCAACCGTTCAATTTTCCGGTTAATTTAACACCAATCAGTTTAGGGAATTTCAGCTCCCAAGGTAATCCGGCCATAACGTCGCAGGCATCTGCACCGCCAACCCCAATGGCAACCATACCTAAACCACCTGCATTCACAGTGTGTGAGTCGGTTCCAATCATCATTCCACCCGGGAATGCATAATTCTCCAGAACTACCTGGTGAATGATACCAGCACCTGGTTTCCAGAATCCAATTCCGTATTTATTTGAAACCGAAGCTAGGAAATCATACACTTCACGGCTTTCGCTATTGGCAACGGCCAAATCTTGCTCCGCACCTACTTTGGCAGTAATCAGGTGATCACAGTGTACGGTTGAAGGAACAGCAACTTTGGGTCTGCCGGCCTGCATAAACTGCAACAATGCCATTTGAGCGGTTGCGTCTTGCATAGCTACGCGGTCGGGAGCAAAATCCACATAGGATTTTCCACGCTCGAAGGCTTTGCTTGCATTCCCCTCAGTGAGGTGGGTGTACAGAATTTTTTCGGATAGTGTAAGTGGACGATTTACCACTTTACGGGCAGCAGCGATACGCTCATCCATTCTGGCGTAAACCGCTTTAATCATGTCTAAATCAAAAACCATGGCAACGTATTATACAGATTTAACAATTGTTTGGGCTGGAAAGTTCTGCATCGGTTTTTCCAATGCCGGCGCAAGTTAACCCTTATTCCCTAAAAAACCGGTCCAAACTGATGGGTTTTTGCAAGATACCTATAGTTAATTTTTGTTTTCGATGCATTCCTATTCGTAAACATTGAATCAAGCCTCGGTAGATTCCAGGGAATAAAAAAATCGAGGGCTTCTCTGGTGGCCCCCGATTTTTAGAGATTTGCAGACTGGATTAAATAAGGTTTTACTGAAACAAGCTCCTTTACCACCTTATGCGTGCAGAAAGAACGAGATTTCTTCCTGCACCTGCTACACCTGAACTGTATGGGCGATAGCGTTGATTGGTAATATTTTCAAGTCCTACCTGCAACATAAGGTCTTTCCAAACAGAATAGGAGCTTCGAAAATTGAGAGTATACCAACCGGGATTCCAGGTGTTTCCGCTGGCATCAAGGGCATAGATTTCTTTCTTTCCCTGTTCCTCGGGCGCCAACTCACTATGCGTTTTTGTTCCTTGTGCATTCAGGTATAATTCGGTTCGAGATTTATTTTTTTTGTAAGTCAGTCTTGCCATTCCAAACCAGGGTGCTGCATGCCTAGAAGGAGTAAATGAGCCATCGTCGTTTATTTCTTTGCCTTGCTGAAAATTCCAGTTAGCCGAAAAAATTAAGTTTTTGTAGAAATTCCATTCTCCTTCCAAACTCAGCCCAAAAACTGTTGCATAACCCAAATTTTGAACGGCAACTACCTTCATTTTGGACCCATCGTAAATCAAGCTATCTGCGCCATTCAATTGAAAATCCCGTCTTACGAGTGCGCTATTTAGGCGGGTTGCGAAGGCATGAATTTCAAAACGGGCTTTGTTTCCAACTTGTTTGGCTATTCCCAAATCGGCATTCCAGGCATATTCGGGTTTGATATCCGGATTCGGAACAGTAACGGTGCCGGGGGCAGGGTCCAAAACCTTTCCAGCATCATCCACATTGGGAGCTCTGAATCCGGTAGAACCCACCATGGAAAGCTTCCATTGGGCGGGCAGATTCCATGCTAAACCAAGATTTCCATTGAAGGCACCGTTTTGCTGCCGGGAGCTAGTATATGGAAAGGGGTAAAAGGTGGTATCGTAGCGGCAATCCATCCGAAAATTACTAAACCTTAAACCGCCTTCTACATGCAAATTTTGCCTGAGGTTTTTACTTACCGAGGCATAAATTGCCTGGGTGTACCAATCTGCATTGGGGTACCTGGAGGGTCCATTTTGGTTTATTCCGGTTCGAATATCTGAATCGGTACCGGATGAATTTACTTTGTTACTTACTGCTTCTAAACCATAAGCAAGTCTCCAACCTCCTTTAAGTAATTTCAAGGCATCTGCGTTCAAAGAAAAGGCATCCACTTCTTCAAGGCGTTTTCGTAAGGTTGTTTTATTCAAATCTCTATCGAAGCGGCTCTCTTCAAAACGTTGGTAAGCGGCATTCAGTTGCAATTTATCCCAGGCTTTTCCAGGCTTTTTGAAGTTGAAGCTCAGTTGATGCATCATCCAAAGTTGGGGTCCGTAATACCATTCACCTGAACGGGGAACTCCGGCAGAATTATACCTGGCCAGCCTATCGTAGCGCGGATAATCACCGGTAGTTGAATAGTGAAAGCCATACAAAATTTCGAGCTTTTCAAGATTCAGAGCCGCCTTTTGCATCAGGTTGATTTGATTGTAGGCTGTAGGTCGTTGAACCCGTGGGTCATCATTAACAACTACTGCATCAAATGTATCTTGCCGTTGCTGGTAAACTTTGCGTAGGTATTCGTCAGGACCCTGAGTTCCCATACGCAAATCGCCAAAATTACTCAAGCTAATGCTACTTAGCAGTGCAAACTTTTTCCAACCCAGGTTGAAATCTACATGTGCAGTTTGTTCAAGGTTTGCCGAAGAAAACCTGCCAGCTGCAGAACCTGAAGCCAAGGTTTTTCCATTGAGGCTATAAGCTGGACTTAGGGTTTTAAACTGCATCACGCCTCCAATGGCATCCGAGCCGTACATAACAGAACCGGCACCAAAAAGAATTTCGGTTTCCTGCATGGAATAGGCATCGAGGGCAATGACGTTTTGGATATTACCTGCCCGAAAAATTGCAGTATTCATTCGAACACCATCCACCGTATAAAGCAACCTATTGGTGGCAAACCCACGAATCATTGGGCTACCTCCGGCTTGCTGGCTTTTTTGGATAAACACCTGACCTCCGCTTCCCAAAAAATCAGCCATGGTTTGGGGTTGATAAAATTCGCGATCACTGACATTCAATCTCGAAATAGACCAAATTTCCTTGCTTTTTTCCCTAGGTGTTCGCCCTGCAACAAATACTACATCATTCAGGCGGATGTTTAAGGGGACTAGTTTAACATTGAAATTTTCGGAAGCCAATTTCGAGTAATCCATGTCTACAGCTTCATAGGAGACATGGCGAATATTTAAACGTGTGCAGTTCTTTAGTGAAGAAATATCCGCTTCACCACGGGAGTTTGTTCTTGCCACCTGAATGGATTGGGAGCAGGTTATGGTAACACCTTCAAGTGCTAACCCATTTGCATAATCCAGCACCTTAAGTACCTGGGCATGCGCCTGCAAGTTTCCCAAAACCATCAGGCACAAAAGAAACCTGTATAGTTTTTTCATGGTTTGTTAAATAAAAAAAAGTGAAAATTGAATTGTATAGATGGAATCCGGATTTGGGTCATTCTTGAAATAAACCATAACCCAATTTACCTAAATCAAACACTTTTGGGTGGCGGCGATTCAACCATTAAAAAGCACGTTGAAAAGGGCACTGAAATGCTATGACCCAAACCTACTACAAACCAAAGGGGACTTAAGACCCAATCCTTTTCGGGAAATCCAATCCATTTTGCCAATTCCCTGGTCAATGAATTTTGCTTTTGATTTTCATCCCTTCCATTTCGAATTAGTTCTTCGAGTTTGCCATCCGCTTCATCACACCAGGCATAATAAATAATACTATCTGCTTTTTCCAGAGCCCTTACCACATCATACTCCTGGCCTTTCCAAAAAAACTCATGCTCTTCTTCCCATTCGGGCAAGTCTTCCTGCTTTGAAAAACGTGAAAATGCCAGACGCGTTAATGCAGACTGAGGAAGTTCATGCAGAATTTCACGTTTGACCTCGCGTTTATGCAGGCTCCGCATCAAAGGTATGCCCAGGCCGGAAATCAGCACAGGCATAAGGTAAATGCCTAAAAATATCCACTGATACCAACCTGGGCTTTTCATCAAGTTTCTTTTCGCTTGTTTCTAAAATAACGGGCACTCCCAAAAATCAGCCCAAAGGCAGCGCTCTTGAGTAGTACCTCCCTGTAATCAACCAATTCAATGGGTTGCTTCAAAACCAACCAGCCAATCAAAAAATAAACCACTGCAAAACCTGCAAAGGTTATCAGTACCTGTTTTAACCAATCAATCATAGGGTCACAGTTCCGCTGGCCACCTGACCTGCAAGTTTTAAGGCTTCATAAGCGTTTACAACCGCACCTGTTTTGCACAACTCTTTCAACTTTACTTTCTTTTTGGTGCCCGGAATCCTTACTTTTTTGGTATAAGGAATTGCACTACGTTCGATGATAGCTTTTACCTGCACCGCTGTAAGCTGAGGATATTGCGAACGAATTAAAGCTGCAACACCACTAACTACCGGAGCAGCCATACTGGTTCCACTCATTGGAGCATACTCGTTACCGGGCATAGTAGAGAAGATATCAACTCCGGGAGCAAATACATCCACTTGCTCTTTTCCGTAGTTGGAAAAATTAGCGGTAAGTTTTTTGCCTTTCTCCCAAGATGAAGCCCCAACTTCAATCCAATTGGGTGCAGTATAATCAACACCTTCAAATTTGGCTGTTGGAAAATTCTTTTCAACTGCCAGGTTTTTATGGTCGTTACCCGCGGCATGAATCAACAAAACATCTTTAGATAAGGCATACTTTACCGCTTCATCTACCTGTTTTTTGTTTGGAGATAACGACTTTCCAAAACTCATATTGATGATTTTTGCGCCATTATCAACCGCATAGCGAATGGCATTGGCAATATCTTTATCGCGCTCGTCACCATCAGGCACTGCGCGAATTGTCATAATCCTGGCATCTGCACAAATACCCTGAATTCCTTTTTCATTGTCGCGCTGGGCTGCAATAATTCCCGAAACATGGGTTCCATGCTCCGCTTTTGGACCATTTACCGCGCCGTTTCCGTAGTGCCTTTCATACACATTGGAATAATCATCGCCCACAATTGGACGCGGGTCAAATTTTTCATTCAGTTGAAAATCCAACAAGGCGCTGTAATGGTCTTTTCCCATATCCAACTGTTTTTGCAACTCCGATTTTTCTTTACCGCCTTGCTTTGCAATAACCATGGCAATTCGCTTGGCCATTTTCTCCAATTTTGTTGTCACCTCCACTGCTTTTAGAGCGTCGTAAGAAGGATCTTTAGCACCGGCCTTGCGACGTACAATTTCAACAGTAGCTAACAAGGTATCATAACCTGCTTTGGCTCTTCGCGATTGATTTAGGCGATTTATGTGCTGGGTTTGCGCCTCATCATACATCTTTTTCATTTCTGCGGTTTTACCCACATTCTTGCTTCCATCGCCATCAAAAACATCCTTGTAATCTCTGTAAATACGGGTAATTTCAAGATTATCGTACTCAACGCTACCATTTGCACCGCCAATAAAATTCCAACCAAACACGTCATCTGCTAAACCATTCCCGTCATCGTCCTGTTTATTCTCTGCAACTTCGGATCTATTCATCCAAAGCATTTCACGTAAATCCTCATGATTAATATCTGTTCCACCATCGATTACAGCCACAACTACAGGCCTGGTTGCCTTAACCGGCTTGATTTCAGTATAAACCCTATCTGTACCTACACCCCAAACCTTGTCTTTGGCAGGGTCAAGGTGATGCCAATTTTTTGGCGCAACTTTTTGGGCCTGAATACCCAATGGAAAAAGGGCGATTGCCCAAATGGCAAAAAACTTGAATCTGTTCATCCGGCAATTATATTTGATGAATACCTTATGTCCATAGTTTTTTTTACAACCGGAATGCTCACATGGTAAATAAACCTCAATCCACAAACTCAGAAACCAACTGGAATCGCTGGTACCTGTTGGTTTTAGGGTTCCTGATTCTGCAAATTGCCTTTTACTATTATTTAAGTGTGATTTTACAATGAGTGGCTTAGATTGGTTTGTATTGATTGCCACACTATTGGGCATTGCCGCTTATGGCATATACAAAAGTCGTGGCCAGCGAAATATTAATGATTACCTCAAGGGCGATAACTCCATGCCCTGGTTTATGGTGGGCTTATCCATCATGGCAACTCAGGCCAGCGCCATTACCTTCCTTTCCGGACCCGGTCAGGCCTATACTGACGGCATGCGCTTTGTTCAATACTATTTTGGGTTGCCACTGGCAATGATTGTATTGAGCATTGCCTTTTTGCCCATTTATCACAAGCTAAATGTTTATACCGCTTATGAATTTTTAGAAACACGTTTCGATTTAAAAACACGTGTCCTAACCTCATTCCTTTTCTTAACCCAACGCGGCCTCGCCTCCGGATTAACCCTTTATGCCCCGGCACTTATTCTATCAGCATTATTGGGCTGGAACATTTACTGGACCAATTTATTCATTGGTGGACTTGTAGTTGTTTATACCGTTGCAGGAGGATCGAAGGCTGTTAGTTATACGCATCTCCAGCAAATGAGTATCATTTTCATTGGTATGTTTTTGGCAGCTTGGATGATTGTGCACATGTTACCCGAAGGCATTTCAACCTTTGATGCCGCGAAAATGGCCGGCAAATTGGGTAAAATGAACATCATTGATTTGCAGTTCGACATGAGCAACAAATACAACCTTTGGAGTGGATTAATTGGAGGCTTATTTCTGGCGTTGAGTTATTTTGGAACCGACCAATCACAGGTGGGACGCTACATTTCAGCGAAAGACTTGCGTGAAAGTCGGATGGGCTTGCTCATGAATGGCATCATTAAAGTGCCTATGCAGTTTGCCATTTTGTTTATTGGGGTATTACTTTTTGTATTTTATCAGTTTCAACCCGAACCACTCTTTTTTAACAGCAACGAAACAAAGGCCCTGCAAAGCAGTTCCTATGCCGGAGAGTTCAAGCAATTGCAAGCACAGCAAGAGCGACTTAACCTTCAAAAGAAAGAAAAGGCCATTCACCTGCACCAAGCTATTCAAAACAAAAACGAAACCGAGATTCAAGAACTTCAGGCTTGGTACAAACAACAAGGAGAAACCCAGAGTCAATTGCGAAATAGCTTGAAGGAGCTTATGCAAAAAAACAATCCTGCAGCCGAAACCAACGACACCAACTATATCTTCCTTCGCTTTGTGCTTGATTATTTACCCCATGGCCTGATTGGCTTGCTAATTTCGGTAATATTTGCAGCCTCCATGCAGAGTAAATCTGCCGAGCTGAATAGCCTTGCTTCCTCCAGCATTGTTGATATTTATAAGCGGATGTGGGTTAAAAATGCCAGCGATGCACATTACCTTAAGGTTTCACAATGGGCAACAGCCGGCTGGGGTGTTTACGCCATTGGAGTGGCCATGTTTGCCAATAAACTGGGAAGTTTAATTGAAGCGGTTAACATTCTGGGTAGCCTATTTTATGGAAGTATATTAGGCATTTTTCTGGTTGCATTTTTCTTCAAGCGAATTGGTGGTCATGCCGTATTTATTGCAGCGGTTTTGGCCGAATTGGTTGTACTCTATCTATATTTCTTTACCGGAATTACTTTCCTGTGGTTCAATTTTATTGGCGCCATTCTGGTAATTGTACTCGGAAGCCTTTTGCAGATTATGCTGCCTAAACAACAGGGCTGACAAATGTATTTGATTTGGGCTGACAAATCTGTCAGCCCCTTCGTGGTTTTGTTGGGCGTGGTTTGCAACCTATCTTCGCAGCCCATGTTGAAATTCTATACCACCTACTTGCCTTATTTTCGGAAAACTTTAGCCCTTAGTTATCCGATTGTAATTGGGCAATTGGGAATTGTGCTAATGGGGGTGGCTGATATTGTGATGATTGGGAAGCTGGATGCCGTAAACCTGGCTGCGGCTTCCTTGGCAAACTCCATTTTTTTCCTAATCGCTATTCTTGGCATAGGAACACTTAGCGCCATTTCGCCCCTGGTTGCAAAATCCAAAGCCGAGGGTCATACTAATGCAGTTGCAATCCTTTTCAGACAAGGCATTTGGGCGGCTATTTTGATGGCTTTGGCAATCTCAACTATCCTATTTGTGCTCACCTTAAATCTGGAATGGTTTGGCCAGACCGAACGTGTAACCGAACTTACCCGCAACTACCTGCATATTCTTAACGCAGGGCTATTGCCCATGTTGATTTTCACTGCCGTAAAACAATTTAGCGATGGATTGGGATACACAAAACCATCGGCTATAATTACCTTTTTTGCGCTGGTGTTAAATGTATTTCTGAATTGGGCGCTCATTTATGGCAAATTCGGCATGCCCGTGCTTGGACTATTTGGAGCCGGCATTGCCACCAGCATTTCCCGATTGGTAATGGCAATTTTGATGTTTGCTTTCGTAAAAACCGCTCCAATTTACCGCAACTCCCTGCATCTAAAACAGCATGACCACGACAGTCAATGGCTTATTCAAATTTTTAAAATAGGTTTACCTTCCGGTTTCCAGTATTTTTTTGAGGTAGGGGCCTTTGCTTTTGCGGCCATTATGATAGGCTGGATGGGCGAACTGCAAATGGCTTCACATCAGGTAGCCATCAATATTGCTTCTGTAACCTATATGATTGCAACCGGACTAAGTGCCGGAGGAAGTATTGGTGTAGGAGATGCCTATGGCAGGCGAAACCGAATTGACATTGTGCGGTACGGATATGCAGCGATGTTTTTAGCTATTGCTTTTATGGGTGTTTGTGCATTGGTGTTTAGTCTAATTCCTCAAATTATTGTAAGCTGGTACACTACACAACCTGAAGTACTAAGCATGGCTGGCAACCTATTGATAATTGCTGCTGTTTTCCAGCTAAGTGATGGCATTCAATGCGTTGGACTGGGCATTCTGCGTGGACTGGGCGATACTCAAATTCCTACACTGATTACCATAATTGCCTATTGGGTAATTGGTATTCCACTTGGCTATTACCTCGGATTCTATACCGGACTTCAACAAAATGGTGTATGGATATCCTTATCGGTGGGCCTTAGTTTCTCCGCTATTTTCCTAAGTCTTCGGTTTAAATTATTGAGTCGTGCAATCAATCTCGACCATCCTTCAAAAGCACTCCATGTCAACTAAAGTTAAAGTTCACCTTTCCTTGTTTACAGTTTCGCTGCTGTACGGAGCTACATTTACGCTGGCAAAGTTGGCTATGCCCGAGTATATCAAACCGTTTGCATTCATTTTACTCCGGATTATGGTGGCGGTGGTGTGCATCTTTTTGTTTCACCGCATGTTTGTGAAGGGCGCCATCAAAGACCGAAAAGACTTATTGCCCTTATTAATTTCAGCGCTTTTTGGAGTGGCAGCGAACATGATGTTATTCTTCAAAGGCTTATCCATTACAACACCCATTAATGGTGCCGTTTTGATGCTGAACACACCCATTTTTGTGGTGATTTTCGCAGCTATACTTTTGGGCGAAAAACTGAATATTCTCCGAATTGGAGGCATTTCACTGGCGGCATTTGGCGCTTTACTATTGATGGGAGGAACCCGTTTTAACTTTAGCGCAGAAACCGTAATGGGTGATATTTATGTAAGCTTGAATGCAATTATTTATGCCTTTTACCTGGTTTATGCCAAACGATTGATGGTAAAATACCATCCACTCACCGTAACCTTGTATTCCTTCTTTTTTGGATTTTTCATGGTCCTTCCCTTTGCCTGGCAGGAATTTAGCGAGGTACAGTTCAGCTTACTCCCACTAAACATTTGGGCAGTTCTGGCTTTTGTTACCGTTGGTTCAACCTTTCTAACTTATGTATTAAATGCCTACGCACTTAAGCATGCCGACAGTGGCCTGGTTGGTTCATACATTTACCTTCAACCCGTAATGGCTGCGCTTATTGCCATGCTAAGTGGCAAAGACCAATTGAGTACCGAAAAGTTATTAAGTATGTTGTTGATTTTCTCCGGTGTTTACCTGGCCTCAAATCCGGCATGGATAAACAACTGGAGAAAACCCAAAGCATCAATCCCGCACTAGACCGGGTGCTGCCATATTCATCAGTGCCTTGTTTTCTGCAGCTCTTTTTATGGTAATCAAGCCTTGTTGAAATGCTTCTTCTGTTGATTTAACCTTGGAAGGTAACAAGTACCGGTAAATGGGATTATTGCCCACATCGCCCGAATCAAGCCAAATCAATTTGGTTTTATTGCCAATGGGTTCAAAAACGAAGGTAGCTGAGCTGTTGATATTGCTATCGTTCATTTGCAAACGATAATGAATACGCTCATTGGGAATGCTTAAGGCTATTTCCATAAATCCTTTCCCATACAATTCGCCTTCAATAAACTGGCGGGCACCAGTTCCGGTAGAAACCGGAGTATAACTAATTTTCAAGGTGCTGTCCAAATCCGAATTCCAGGGACTCCACTCCTGCCAGTTCCGCATATCATTTAAATAGGCATAGGTTTGCCATACCGGAATATTCACAACCGTGAATTTCTCAATCCTGTACTGACTCGGAAAAAACAGGGAAATTCCAAAAAACAATCCAACAACTACAAAGATCCCAAGAAATACCTTAAACAATTTCATGCCGCAAATCTAAGCGCTTTTTCCGTTCACCGACTCCCGGCTACAATTCACCGACTAAATTTTCCTCTGGCTGAAAACTTGCAAGACCTTGCATGGCTAAAAATACCTTTGTTGCGTACTAATAACCAAACAGATGGAACTTATTAATCCGAAAGAACCCAATTACAACGAGGAGTATTTCAAACACATGAACCGCAAATCACAGGAAGGAAGAATCTTAGGAGGATTGGTGATTATTGCCTTTGGCATTCTGTTTCTGCTTAGAGCTTTGGGCCTAGAACTGCCTCAATTTCTTTTTAGCTGGCCTTTGTTTATGATTGGAATTGGTTTGTATGTTGGAGCTCGCCACCAGTTTCAAAAACCCGGATGGTTGATTGTAGTAGGAATTGGAACTGTTTTTCTGCTCATGAATGCTTTTCCCGATTTGCAAATGAAAAAATTCTTTTGGCCTGTGTTTCTCATTTTTGTTGGTCTCATGATCATGTTTAAACCTCGTCGTTGGCAGAACCATTCATTTAAAGATTGGAAACAAGGTCACAGACACAATTGGAATGAGCATAAGAACACTGAAAATGCAACGGGTCAGGCCAACCCCGTAGAAGCTTCCGACGTACTGGAAGTTGTGGCTATTTTCGGTGGAGCTAAACGCAATGTGTTTACAAAAAATTTCAAAGGAGGAGAAGTAACCGCCATCTTTGGAGGTGCAGATATTAGTTTGATGCAAGCCGATATTGATGGCACTGCCATTCTGGAAATGACGACCTTATTTGGAGGCACCAAGCTTTTGGTTCCGGCCCATTGGGAGGTGCAATCGGATATTGTTACCGTACTTGGCGGGGTTGAAGACAAAAGGCCTTTGCATGTGCCTGATCCCGCTGCTGTAAAAAAGGTATTGATATTAAAAGGAGTTTGTGTTTTTGGAGGTGTTGATATTAAAAGTTATTGAGGCATGCTTATGAAATGGTATTCGGCCAAATTGGTTTTTGCCATCGAAAAAGAATCGGGGAAACCCGTTACTGAAGTGGAAGAAAAGATTTTGTTGATTGAGGCTTTTGAACGCTCCGAAGCCCTGGAAAAGGCAAGAATGCGCGGTGTGGAACTTCAGGAAGAAGTGGCAAGCAATTCAGGCAACTCGCTTTTTTGGCGATTCGTTCAAGTGGTTGCGCTGGATGAACTCGGGAAGCTGGAATCCGGAATTGAAATTGCATGTTGCATTCGCGAAATGGATTCTGCCCGGCAAACGCTTGCCTATTATGAATACCTGGGTAACCAGCTTGCCGCAAGTTGCTACAACTAGGAAAACATCTCAAGTTTCATGTTACCTACCATTAGCTTTAAGCGATTATCCTACCTCTATGGAATATGGTGGCTGCTTTGGATTGCCATACTGGCCGGTATCCATTTTGAGTTAGAGATAAACTGGACTACTGCTCTTACCGACAGTTTTATAACCAATGCCGTTTTAGCGCTGAGTGGCTTTATGCTTTACAATACCTTGCGTTACTATCAACCTGCCAATGAGAATTTTTTCTATCTCCGCCTTTGGGTATTTCTCCTTGCCATTCTCGACACAACCATTGGATTTTATTTGTTGCCACGCATAATTGGAGAAGTTCCTTATACCGCGTATGTAGAACAGGGAATTTACATTCGATTTGCATACAACTTACTCATGCTTTCAACCATAACCCTGATCAATTGGATGGCAATGTGGTTTCAAAACCGAAGCGAATTGGAGCAACGCAAACAAGAAACTGATGCCATGGCACGTGAAGCGGAATTGATGAACTTAAGAAAGCAACTACAGCCCCATTTTCTGTTCAACAGTTTAAATTCCATTCATACACTTGCCGGCAATCATTCCGAAAAAGCACGGGAAATGATTGAGAAGCTCTCCGACTTTTTGAGACATACACTCAATCGCCACAACGAAGAGCGAATATCGGTTTCGGAAGAACTAAAAGGACTTGAGCTTTACCTGGATATTGAGAAAATTCGATTTGGCGACAGGCTTGTTGTAAGCATGCAAACTGAGGGCTCCTGCCTTGCTATGAAAGTTCCTGCGCTTATTCTTCAACCCTTGGTTGAAAATGCCATCAAATTTGGCGTGTACCAAACACTTGGCCAAGTGGAACTGAACATTCACATTCGTTGCTTTCAAGGAATGCTTGAAATTAGCATAAGCAATCCGTTTGATGCGGCTGAAAGAACGGCGAATGTTGGAACAGGATTTGGTTTAGATGCCGTAAGAAGACGCTTGTTTTTGCTTTATGCCCGACAGGATTTGCTTCAAATTGAAGAACAAAACAATACCTTTACTGCTACCCTTCGCATTCCGGCCCCATGAAAAGCTGCCTGATTATTGATGATGAACCCCTTGCCAGAGCTTTGGTTAAAGAGTATTTGCTAAAGCACCCCGAAATTCAGGTTTTGGAGGAATATGGAGATGGATTTGCAGGATTCAAAGCCATCCAAGAACTTAAACCCGACTTGATTTTCCTCGACATTCAAATGCCCAAAATAACCGGGTTTGAAATGCTAGAATTGATTGAAGAGCCTCCCGCTGTTATCTTCTGCACCGCTTACGACAGTTTTGCACTTAAAGCTTTTGATGCACATGCCATAGATTACTTGCTAAAACCTTTTAGTCAAGAACGCTTTGATGGAGCTGTTCAGCGCTTCAAACAGTTTAGCGGAACGCAGGCGGTTGAGGTTAAGCAATTGCTTGAGGATGTTTCTGCCATGAAAGAAAATAGCGGTAGAATTACGGTGAAGCAAGGTGGCCAAATTCGTATTATTCCTTGTGAGCAAATTATCCGGATTGAAGCCAATGATGATTATGTGAAGATTTTTATCCAAGATGAATCCTTTTTAAAGAAAACAACCCTTAGCCAGCTGGAGCGCATGCTTGAAAAGGAAGGTTTTGTGCGGGTTCATCGTTCGCATATGGTGCCCTTGAATCAAATTACCAGCTTGGATGGAGCTGATTTTGCTTTATTGAAAAATGGGGCGAAAGTGCCCTTGAGTAAGACAGGTTACCAACGTTTGAAAGAAACCTTGAATTGGTAAAAACCGTTTGGTTTGAGTTAATCTTCATGATTTGAAAAAGTTGTATAGTACACGCCCTTTGCCTTAGGGACAGGAAGGGTACCCCGGATTTGGGAGTGCGGCAGCTGTTGGGGCAGGCCGGCGACCGCAGGAAGCCCGGCTTGACCCTTACAGCTGCCAGTGCTCCCAAACCGGAGTACAACTGGATGGCCCGGGCCACTTGCCGGCACGGAACCTCGATTTGTTCGTACTTGTTCAGGTAAGTGGCAAGGCCCAAAAAATTATCAAACAGCACTTCATTTTTATCAGACCACGCTGCTTCGACAGGAAGTTTAATGCATAAAAAAAAGCAGCCTTTGAAGACTGCTTTTTCTTGGAATAAATTTCGCTTATTCAATGGTAAATGCTTTAGAAATAATGGCTTCTTGTTCTCTGGCGTGAACCTTGCTAAATCCGGTTGCAGGCGATGCACTTGATTCACGCGAAATGCGCTGAAGAATGCGGTTGCTGTCCCAACGAAGCAAGTACAACCAATAACCCATATTCTTAGGCTCTTCCTGAACCCAAACTTTCTCTGCTTTTTTGTACTTCTCGTAAATGGCAGTAAGCTGTTGAGCCGGCATTGGATACAATTGTTCGAGGCGAACAATGGCAACGTCTTTGCGCTGTTCTTTTTGTTGACGCTCCAACAATTCGTAGTAGATTTTGCCGGTACAAAGCAGAACGCGTTTTACCTTTTTGGTATCAACATACGTATCATCAATTACTTCCTGGAAGCCACCCGTGGTAAAGTCTTCAATTTTACTTACGCACATAGGGTGACGAAGCAAACTCTTAGGCGTCATAACAATCAGTGGAAGGCGGAAATCGCGGCCTTCGAGCTGCCTGCGCAAGGCGTGGAAATAATTGGCTGGAGTGGTGATGTTACAAACCTGCATGTTCCAGTTGGCACAAAGTTGCAAGAAGCGCTCGGGACGTGCAGATGAGTGCTCGGGACCTTGGCCTTCGTAACCGTGAGGAAGCATCATTACCAAGCCACTATAGGTTTTCCATTTGGTTTCTGCACTGGCAATGTATTGGTCGATAATAATTTGAGCACCATTGGCAAAGTCGCCAAACTGAGCTTCCCAAATGGTTAAATCATTTGGACTAATCATGGAATAACCGTACTCAAAACCTAGAACGGCATATTCACTTAGCAGTGAATTGTAAAAACGAACATCAGCTTTGATATCCTCTTTCAGGTTATCAAAAATATTGTAAGGCACTTCCGATTCTTCTGCACGAATAATGGCATGGCGATGCGAAAAGGTTCCGCGTTCCACATCCTGACCGGTCATACGCACACGGTGGCCTTGATGCGCCAGTGTTGCATAAGCCATCAATTCGCCCATGGCCCAATCGAGGCTATTGTTGGTGAGCATGGCTGCACGGTCGCGGAAAAGTTTTTCAATTTTACTAATGGCCTTAAATCCTTCTGGAATACGAGTAAGTTTTTCAGCCAGGTTGAGGAACAACTCACGAGAAACTGCTGTAACCGGAGATTGCTGGAAATCGTCCTGGTTGGGAGAGCGGAAACCTTCCCAAGTGCGTTTGATATAACTTTTGGCCTTTGAAGGAGCAGCTTGTTTGGCCGATTCAAGTTTTTCTTGAAGTAGTTTCTTGAATTCAAGTTCCATTTCCTTAGCCAATTCAGCTTCAACAGAACCGGCATGAGAAAGCTTCTGCGCGTAAATTTCGCGCGGATTTGGATGCGCCGCAATGGCTTTATAAAGTACAGGCTGGGTGAAACGAGGTTCGTCGCCTTCGTTATGTCCGTATTTGCGGTAACCCAACAAATCAATAAACACATCGCTGTTGAACTCTTGTCTATACTCCATGGCCAGCTTGATGGTATGCACTACGGCTTCCACATCATCTGCATTTACGTGAAATACCGGACAAAGGGTAACCTTAGCTACATCTGTGCAATAGGTAGAGGTACGGGCATCTGTGTAATTGGTTGTAAATCCAATTTGGTTATTGGCAACGATATGAATGCAACCTCCCACGTTGTATGCTTTTAAACCGGCCATTTGAAGAATCTCGTAAACAATTCCCTGACCGGCCACCGAGGCATCTCCGTGAATTAGAATTGGAGCTACTTTATCAATATCATTTTGGTAGCGGTTTTCGATGCGGGCGCGGGTTATGCCTTTAACCACCGGGTTTACCGTTTCAAGGTGCGAAGGGTTTGGCGCCAAACTTAGGTGAACCGATTTGCCACTGCGCGTTACCATATCACCGCTAAAGCCCAAATGGTATTTCACATCGCCTTCAAACAAACCATCATCTTCGGCGGCTTTGCCTTCAAACTCTTTGAAGATTTCCTCGTAGGTTTTATTCAAAATATTGGCCAGCACATTCAAACGTCCGCGATGCGCCATACCCAAAATAAACTCTTCCACGCCAATTTCGGCACCGTATTGAATAACGGCATCCAAAGCCGGAATAAGTGTTTCTAATCCTTCGAGACTAAAACGTTTTTGTCCAACAAACTTGGTGTGAAGGAAATTCTCGAAAACGGTAGCCTGATTAAGTTTAGCAAGGATATGTCTTTTTTCATCCAAACCAATTTCCGGCGTATTGCGGTTTGATTCGAGCTTCTTTTTTAGCCATTCCACCTTTTGGGGCTGGCGGATATACATGTATTCTGCACCAATGCTTTGGCAATAGGTTTGTTGCAGGTGACTAACAATATCTTTTAATTTGGCTGGACCCAGACCCAATTCAATACCGGCATTGAAGGTTTTGTCCAAGTCTGCCTGGCTCAAACCAAAATTCTGGATATCGAGAGTAGGCGAATAGGAACGACGTTCGCGAACAGGATTGGTTTTGGTAAACAAATGCCCTCTGCTGCGGTAACCATGAATGAGATTTAGCACATTGATTTCTTTTAGCGTATCATCGCTAACAGCAGTGGTTGCTGATTGCCCTTTCTGAGGAAACTTGAGTTGATTGAATTCAAAACCCTCAAAGAATTTCTGCCAACCAAAATCAACTGATTCAGGATTTGCCATCCATTGCTGGTGCATTGAATCAATCACATTAACATCTGCATTGCTGATATACGAGAACTTGTCCATCGCGTAAAATTTGTGCGCGAAGATAGCCTTTTTGGGGTATTGACTTGGGTCAAGTATCTCAAATGAGCAATTCTTTACAAGGCTAATTAGCGAATATTCCCCAAGGCTTTGTTTATCTCTGTGAGGATGTGGTTTTTATCCAATGGCTTTTGAAAATAGCCTGCAATTTTTTCTTTGTAGGGATGCTGGTTGATGGCATCCTCAGGGTGATGACCACTGAGGATAAAAGCAGGAATTGGTTTGAACTGGCTATGAAGCTGTTCAATCAACTGGTAACCATTCATTTCCGGCATATTTAAGTCTGAAATCAACACCTGAATCTCCGGATTTTCCTGCAACTGTTCATGCGCTTTTTCCGGGGTATTGGCAATAAAAACCTGTAAACTCGACCGGAACATCATGCGAAACAATTCCAAATTGATGGGTTCATCGTCGATATACAGCACTTTAGGCTTTTCCATTTTCCGCAGGCAATATCGGGAAATTCAGAATTACCCGCGTACCTTTTCCGGGATTGGATTCAAACCGGATACTTCCTTGATGGTCATGAACAATTTGCTGAACAATTGAAAGTCCTAGGCCTGTGCCTTTTCCGGCGGGTTTTGTCGTAAAAAAAGGGTCGAAAATTTTCTCCAGAATTTGAGGAGGAATTCCGGTTCCGGTATCAATTAATTCAACACAAAATTGCTGTTGTAGGATTTTAAAGTTGATTTCGATTTCACCCTTTCCAGGTATTGCCTGAGCCGCATTCAAAATCAGATTCAAAAAAACTTGATGCAATCTGCTTTCATTGGCAAGAATTCTGGGCTCATTCCCGAGAAAATCAACAAAAACGCGCACCCTATTCTTAAGTTCATGATTTAGGATAGCAAGGCAGTTTTGAATGATTTTTGAAAGAAGGACAGGTTCACGTTTATCATCGCTTTTGCGGCTAAAATGATTGAGGCTTCTTACGATTTCCGATACTCTGCTAATACCGGTTTGCATGGTATTGCGGAGCAGGCTCAATTCAGTTCTCAACTCCGTGTGGGACTCCAGGCTTGGATCTTCAAGGATTTCATCCATGGCATACAAGCTGCTTTGAATAAAGTTGAGCGGATTGTTTATTTCATGAGCAACACCTGCAGTCAGAATACCCAAAGAAGCCATTTTTTCAGTTTCAATTAATTGGCTTTGGGTGGATTGCAATTTCATCAATGCATCTTCAAGCTCGTCTTTTTTCTGAAGTAAGGCTGAATTACCACGCTGAAGCTCTTCATTTATTTTTTCAAGCTCTATTCCCCGCTGTTCCAATTCAATCCGGTTTTGGCGAATTTCCTCTTCTTGTCGTTTTCTGGAACTGATATCCTTTAATATCAGCTGCGTATACTCTTTTTCTGCCGTATGAATAAAACTGGAAGAAACTTCAAAAAAAGCCCATTTACCCTCAACGGTGAGCAAATGGATTTCAAAATGCGAGTTATTGCTTTCATTTAATTTTTTCAATTGCTCTTTAAAATATGTTTTGCTTTCATGGCCATTGGGTTGCATGGGGGGTAATAGTTTGCAAAAATCATCAAGTCCATCCGCCTGCTGAATTTGTTCACTCAGGGCTTTTGCTGAACTATTCATTCGAACAATTTGTGTTCCCTCGAGTAAAAAAACAGAATCCCGAGTTTGCTCAAACAAGGTGCGGTACTCTTCTTCTTGTTTACTTAAAACTTGATGCTGAACAGCAGCCTTATCAAACTGCATGTTCAATACCTCTAGAAAATTATGAACCACTTGCAGAATTACCAGTCCTGAAGCCAAGAGAATAAAGACATCCAAAATCCAGGTACTGGGGCTACGAACAAGGAGGTCCGCATTTCTAGGCAATTGAAGAAATCCCAGAATATGCAAAACTCCCAAGCCGATATAAATCAACAAAACAGAAAGAAAAACCTGAAGCGCCTTCCTGAATCCAAACAACATAGACGAGAAAACAGGAATTAAGATGATTAAATGCTTAGTAGAGGCCAGAATTCCATAACTTAAAATACCTGATGCCAATATTATAATCAATCCTGAAGAAAGGATAAGGGATTTGATTTTTGTTTCTAGCCTTGCACGAAACAAATAAGTAAAGATGATGAATAAACAAGTTGGCACCTGGATTAGAAAGGAAATAGTAAACCCTTGATGGTAAGTTCTTCCAATAAGCAGTAAAACAGCAAAAAAAGACAGGATAGCAAATACCTTAAGCGTTGTTTCAACCAGGTATTCCCTAACTTCTACAGCAGTTCTAATTCGTATCCCAGAGTCTTCCATGAATAGGTAAAACTAGGCAAAGGATTACGATCTCCCAAATTAATTACCTGATTGCCGTTTTAACCAATCTACAATATCTGTCATGAGGTAAGCCGGAAGGTTTGTGGTGATAAAATACTCGGAATAAGTACTTTCTGCATCTCCTTCTTCAAACTGGTGGTTTAACTTTGGGTACAATTTATACTCGGCATTTTTCTTCTTTGCCATACTCTTTTTCCAAAGTTCCAGATTTTCCGGTCTGGTTTGATAGTCTCTTCCTCCTTGTAAAAACAAATAAGCCTGATTGCTTTTTGCCGCCATTTTCACATGCTGATAATTATTCAGCCAAATCCAATAGGTTGCCGGAATATCATAAGGCATTTCCTCATGGGGCGTTAATGGCTTCAGCTTTTTATCCATGGCTTTTTTGGCCCTGTTGATTTGCATTTCATAGGTAACCTGATATCCCGGAGTTACTTTCATGAGGTAGTTGTATTGGTCAATCATCGTTTCGAGTGTGGTTTTGTGATTTACACCCAGCATGACTGCTCCTTTAAAGCCTGGCTTTTCTTTGAAGACCAGCGGAGCAAGTATTCCGCCTTGTCCATGTCCTAAAACAAACAACCTGTCTTTATCAACAAAAGGCATCTTCATTAAGCTATCATAGGCATAATACAAATCGTCAAGGTAATCTTCTCTGCACGTAAACGACTCGTAAGCCATTTGGGCTTTTTGCATCATCAACCCATTTCCAACCCCGCGCTTGTCCATTCTGAAAACCACAAAACCATTGGAAGCCAATGCACCAGCCAAGTCTTTGTAGGGCTTGTTGTTTTCAAAGCTATTGTCACGATCTGTTGGTCCGGCATCTCCCACAATAAATACGGTAGGAAAAGGTCCTTTTCCACTTGGAACGCTAATTACGGCTTGATTGGCGATTAAATGCCGGGTATTGAGCATCAATCCAAACTCTTCAAAATTGGCCGGATTTACATAGTCGGGAGCCACATAAGTTTTGTGAGTTGGCATAAAACTCAGGTGCACCAGTTTCCAATCCTGATTGAAACTTAAGTTCATCAGAAATGGCAAATATTCCAACTTGAGGTAGTTGCCAACCAATGTAATTGGTCCATACGATTCCAGGCGCTCCAAACGGTGTGAAGCATAAGAACCGTAAGTTCCTGTTAATTCTTTCCAATCTTTCTCCAGAACTTCCTTGCTGTAATAAGAGCGGTAGGCCGTATCAAAGCGAGAATTTAGGCCTTTAAAATCGCCACGTAAAAAAAGGGCAATGCAGGAATCGGCTTCCGCTTTTCCTCTCAGGTTTCGCTGAGCAAAACTTTCAAATCCTAAAAAAGTAAGGGCAACCAGTACGAGAATCAAATTACGCATAGGACGAAATTAGGTCCGAAGAATCATAATATATTGTTTATTAGGTCGGCTTGGCACACCTTATGGTACCAGCGGTTTTGATGCACCTCGGGTAGCAGTGCAAAATGCCGAATATGGTGTGTATCCGAACCCACCAAATCAACCATTCCTTTTTCAACCAGGTATTGCGCCGTTTCCATAACGCCTTTGGAATAGTATCCCAACAAGGACAACATGTTCATTTGAAACAGAACGCCTTGGTCTTTTAACTCCAAAAATCGCTCCCGTTGCATACCCATGTAGGGATAGCGTTCGGGATGTGCAAGTATGACTTGATAGCCATTTACCTGCAATTCAAAAATACTTTGCTTGAAGTTGCGTGGCTCTTCCATAAAAGGCAATTCAATAAGGATATGCCTCTTTTTGGGTCCGAAGGTCAATAAATTTCCCGCTGAAATTTTATCCTGGAAACCATCATCAACCATGTATTCGGCAGCAACCTCAAGCTCCAAATCAATGCCTTTTTCCTTGAGCTTTAATCGCAATTCATCACGCAAAGGAATTAGGTTTTCTGGACCATTCTTATAGAAATCACTCATGATATGCGGGGTGGTTATCACCTTACGCATTCCCATTTTATGGAAGTTCTCCAGGATTTCTAAACTCTGCTCAAAAGTCTCTACACCATCATCAACTCCGGGTATCAGGTGGGAATGAAACTCCACCTGAACCGGATTGACAAATGGCCCTGTAGGTTCGGAACTTTGTTCCTTGCGGCTGCCGAAAATTGAATTAAAAAAGCCCAATTATACGTTTGCTAAAAATTCTTTCAATGAAGCAATATTGGGTACGTTCAGCGAATCAACCTTACGGTAATCGGCAACGTACAAGCTCAGCCAATCCAAGCGGTGAATCATTTGATAAACACCTGCTAAGGTTAAGTTTTCAACGCCGAGTTCAATAACTTTATGGTTTTCAACTGCCAATAAATTGCCCAAGAATTCAAAACGGGCAGCCACACGAGGATTGGCATTTGAGTTCAAAAAGAAGAATACAGAATCAAGTGTTCCGTAATAACTTTCAATTACATTGTGGTTGTGCTCAGGCAAGGTATGCGTAAAACATTCCAACTTTGCATTTTCCTGAATTTGTTGAGCAAATCGGGTTGCAACCGCTTCCAAAGCAGCATCAGCCAGCACAACAAATTTGGATTTTGATTTATGCTTAATTTGCTCAAACATTTCTGTTGCATCTGCTTCGTAACTTCCGGTTTCTTCAAAAAGACCACTGATTTTCTTAAGCTCTTCTGTTCTTGAACTTCCATTCAACTCTGCAAAAATCTGAACCAGGTAGGTTAATGAAAAGCCCAAAGCCATACGAGGTTGGAAACCCGGAATCAGGTTGTAGGTTGTGAGGTTATTTGATTTGGCCCACTCACCCAATTTACCACCGGAGGTCAAAATCAACATTTGACTACCACGTTTTTGAACTTCCTCAAACATGGTCAATGTTTCTTCTGTATTGCCTGAATAAGAACCCAGAATAACCAAAGTTTGGCTATTTACATAGGCGGGCAAGGTATAGTCGGCAACCACTTCAACAGGAATTGGAAATTCATCGTTGAAGATAGTTTTTACCAAACGACCTCCGATTCCACTTCCTCCCAATCCGCCAATCAGCACATTGGAAAATGAAGAGGCGGAAAGGCCATGTGGCTTATAGTTTTCAATGGCATAGTTTATTTGATAGGCAAACTTGCGCAAAGCTTCGTGTTGTTCTGTCATATTTATTCGATTTAACTTGCTTCCTTTAATTTTTATTTCAACAATCCCATAAGGTATTTACCATACCCGCTTTTAAGTGTCTTTTGAGCTTCTCGCTCCAAACCGGCAGCATCTAAAAATCCCATGCGGTAGGCCACTTCTTCAATGCAACCAATTTTCAATCCCTGACGTTCTTCTACCACCTGAACAAACTGACCAGCCTGCATCAAGGATTCAAAGGTGCCGGTATCTAACCAGGCGGTTCCTCGCTGAAGCACACCTACTTTTAGTTTTCCTTGCTCCAGGTAAACACGGTTTATATCGGTAATCTCAAGTTCCCCGCGCGGCGATGGTTTTATTTCTGATGCAATTTTCACCACTTCATTGTCGTAAAAATACAAACCGGGAACTGCATAATTTGATTTTGGTTTTGCAGGTTTTTCTTCAATGCTGATGGCCTTCATATTTCCATCAAACTCTACAACGCCATAGCGTTCAGGGTCGCTTACGTGATAGGCAAATACAACTCCCCCATCCGGATTGTTATTGGATTGTAGCAAAGAACTCAAGCCTGCGCTGAAGAAAATATTATCGCCCAAAACCAAGGCTACTTTATCGTTACCAATGAACTCTTTACCAATGATGAATGCTTGTGCAAGTCCATCAGGTGAAGGTTGAACAGCATATTCAAATCGGCAACCTATCTGAGAACCATCTCCCAATAATTTTCTGAATCCTTCAGCATCATGTGGGGTAGTGATGATAAGTATCTCACGAATTCCGGCTAGCAACAAGGTTGAAAGCGGATAATAAATCATGGGTTTATCGTAAACCGGCATCAATTGTTTACTAACCGCTATGGTGAGGGGGTGGAGCCGGGTACCGCTTCCTCCGGCAAGAATTATTCCTTTCATAGTTTTCTAATTTCAGGGCATTTGCCCTTTGGTTCCTGTTAAGCCGCAATATACAGGATTGTTGCAAATAAAATGTTTCCTCTGGCCTTGCTTTACCTAAAAGCACGCAAAATTTTCCCTCCAAAAGTTCAACAAAAAATCACGTTTACTTTTGTGAAGGGAACCTAATAAGCAAGCCCGAATTGCTGGAAGTAAAGATGAAAACCGCACCTATTCAAAGGCAAGGGGATTAAGAACTAGTTTCCGCAACCAATTTGAGGAGCAAAATGGATTGATTAGGAATCAACTGAAGCGGCTTCAGGTAAAACCCACCGAAACCTCAACCGATAAAGCAATTGCAATCAATAAGATTCACCTGAAACAGACCGGTGATCAATACCAACCGGCCGGAAAAAGGTTGCTTAATCGCGAATATCAACGATGTATTCTACATCATCAGGAGTGGTACCTGTAATTTTCACCAAACCTCGTTTTCCCTTGCGTGATGTAATAAACAGGTTGTCCTTTTGAGCAGTTATCGACTCATAAATTGGGTCTAACAAAATCTCCCCTTGCTCGTTTATCAACCCAAGCAAAAGGCCTTTCTCCACGCGGGCAACACCTTTCTCAAAGGGCATAATATTATCAAATTCAGGCTTGATGATTTCCTCACCCTGCATATCAATAAAACCCATCTTGCCATTCTTGATTACTTTTGCTCTTCCGTTCTTAAACGGATAAATCACATCGTAACCTTTCAGCATTTTTCCACCTACACGTTTTTGTGCATATACATCCTGCAAGCCAAAAGCAGCTAGCAGGACCATAAAGAGCAATAGCTTTTTCATTGATTGGCGAATTTAAGAATAATGACCAAAAATCAAATTCCGTGCCATCAACATTTCAAATTCACTTTATTATTTATTTTATTTTAGAAAAAGATTAAGTTTCCACATGGATTCAATTCGTACAAGCGTATTCAGGGGTCTAATCATACACGGACTCCTATTCTTATTATTTGGTTTACTGGCACTTTTCATGCAGCAGGACAACCTGTACAGCGCCATGTTTTACCTGGGATTCCTCTTTTTGGCTACCGGTTTTTTGTATGTAAGTATCTCTTTTTTGCTCAGAAAAACCTCCGAAACCTGGTTTCTGGGTTGGATTTGGGCCTTGTTTGATTTGGGCTTGGGGACATTAATTTTAATTAAAGTGGAGCAAGCCACTGATATCTACACCAATATTATTGGTGCATTTGCAAGTTTAATGGCCCTTGGCACCTTCCTAAGTGCAATTTACTTGAAACCTTACCGCATGGTTCTTATCATCAATGGCATTGTTTCTTTATCTTTTGGACTACTCATCATCTTCAATCCATTCCCTGCAAAATTTCTTACAGTTATTGTGGGCCTTTACACGCTCTTACTGGGTTTATTCCTTGTTTACACGGCATTTTTGATAAAATCCAGCAAAAAAGAAATCAAACCGGAAACTGAATCATGAAGCCCTTTTTCAGAAACCTGTTCTATATCCTCAGCTATACGCCTGCCCTACTCGCAATTTACGGCAACCTTACAGGGGGAGTTTGGGCCTGGTCAAACCTATTCTATTCACTTGGATTTTTAGCCATTCTTGAATGGGCAGCTCCACAACTAAGCGGCAATGAACATAGCTCCAAAAGCGACCCCTTCCCCACGCTCATTCTTCTTGTTCATATTCCCTTGCAATGGCTTTCTTTGTTCACCCTTATCAGAGGAATTGACCAAGGCCTTCTTGAAGGCGTGCATTTGGCAGGTGCAATTCTTAGTACAGGACTTAATTCAGGCACATCGGCTACAGTGGTTGCACATGAATTTGTTCACCGCAAAAACCCTTTCTACCAGTTTTTAGGTAAGCATCTTTTATTCACAGCATTGAATCCCTACTTCTTTGTTGAACATCTTAGAGTCCATCACAAATGGGTAGGTACCAGTCGTGATTCGGCTTCTGCACTCCGTAATGAAAGCTTGTATGCCTTTGTAATACGCTCGGTTGGGGGACAATTACGCGGGGCAATTCAGCTAGAAAACAAACGACTTATGCAGGCAAAAAAAAATCTGATTAACCTAAACCATTATGTAATTAGGCAGTTTGCAGGCTACCTGCTGGTTATATTTGGCTTATTTATTTTGGCGGGGGCTTTGGCCTCTCTTGCCTTTGTACTTCAGGGTATTGTTGCCATTTTCTTGTTGGAATACGTGAATTATATTGAACATTATGGCTTACGCAGAGATGAAAAAACCCGTGTAACCGAAATTCATTCCTGGGATTCTGACCGCTTCATCAGCCGCTTTCTGTTGGTTGATTTATCGCGGCATGCCGACCATCACTACTATGCATCAAAGCCCTACCATACCTTGCAGACCTATCCTTCATCGCATAAATTGCCAAGTGGCTATGCCGGCTTGTTTTTCCTGGCCATTATACCCCCACTTTGGTTTAAAGTAATTAATCCACGAATACCCGAAGAAGCCCTATAACAAACCTTGAAACATTTTATACATTTGTCACATGTTAGATAAATTCGGCATCGCAAAACGCATCGCAAAAGAGCTTAAAGACGGATACTACGTAAATCTTGGAATCGGAATACCAACCTTGGTGGCCAACTACGTTCCAGAAGGCATTGAGGTAATTCTTCAATCCGAAAATGGCCTATTAGGCATTGGTCCTTTTCCTTATGAGGAAGACGTTGACCCCGATTTAATCAATGCTGGCAAACAAACGGTTACAACGCTAAAAGGTTCCTCATTTTTTGATTCGGCCATGAGCTTTGGCATGATTAGAAGTGGCAGGGTTGACCTTACTGTACTTGGCGCCATGGAAGTGGCCGATAATGGAGACATTGCCAACTGGAAGATTCCAGGTAAAATGGTAAAAGGTATGGGCGGAGCAATGGATTTAGTTGCTTCAGCTAAAAACATAATTGTGGCCATGCAGCATGTGAATAAAGCCGGAGAATCAAAACTGCTTAGCAAATGCACGCTCCCAATTACCGGATTGGGTTGCGTTAAAAAGGTAGTTACCGAATTGGGAGTTTTTGATATTGACCATCGCGGATTCGTACTGCTGGAACGCGCTCCCGGCGTAAGTGTTGAATACATTCAGGAAAAAACCATTGGTCGCCTAGTTGTGGAGGGCGACATTCCTGAAATGGCTTTGTAAGTGCCATGAAGAAAGTTTCGGCTTTCAGCAATTACCGCTCACTGGTTCTTCTTTTTTTGCCAGCCATTGGTTTCTTTCTGTTTTACTATTCTTTTCCCAACTTACCGATATTCTCCGATAAGAGCTGGGGAGTTTTTCCAATTCAGGTTTGGTTGATGGTAGTGAGTGGCGGTGTTGGAACTCTTGGAGGTTTGTTGGATTGGCGTTACCACAGAAACCCACTGAACTTGCATCTTCCCGAAAAAGAAAGGTTGGCAGAAGCTTATGCATTGGGACTTGGGGGCGGAAGTTTATTTGGTTTGATGTGCTTGGCAAGTCTTTCTAAGACCCCGTCAAATTTCCTTATTCCAATTGTAATATCGGCCTTGTTTACAACAACATTGATTTGTTACGATGAATTTGTTTTCCATCGCAAACGCTGTAAACCCAAAGAAAATCGCTACCACAGCATGCTGGTTTTTGGAAATGGAATAGCCTGGTTGTGCTGGCTTGAATTGATCTACGGGCAATGACCTACTCCCTTCTCATGCAGCGTGTAGATGAGCAATGGCCAAGCATCCCTCTACTTAATTCAGGATTCGGCTTGAATGCTTTTGCAACCGGAGTTCAATGGATGTTTCAACGCATGCAGGAGTTGAATTTGGTAAAGGCTAATCAGGCTCCCAATCTACCTTGGAACCGTATTGGTTATTGCAAATACGCTCTTGTTTCTCTTGCAGCCCTTGTACTGAGTGGTGCTTGCGGTTTAATTCAGCCCTTGCTATTTCTGAGTTTTCCAATCTGGTTTTACCTGTTAGAACTTCCGCTGGTTTTTTTGTTCCCAATCCTTATTCAACACAAGTCGTTTTCCATAAAACACAGTATTCTGCTCATTCAAAAAACAGGATTTACAGCTTCCTATCTGATTCTAATTCAACTTGCGGCTGGAATGCTCATTCCTTCCAAGAATTTTCACAACTGGCACAAAGGATGTTTAGCCGTATTAATCTGGTATGAAGAAGTTACAGCTAGGTAAAAATCCCGACTTAATCGTTCGCGATGAAGTTGTGGCTTGGAACGGACCAAATACACGATTGGTTTTTGCATCCGATTTTCACTTTACTGGTCAGTCAGTGTCCTATGCCAATGAACTTGCGGATTGCCTTCTTCAACTTCAACCCGATTTATTGATTTTGGGTGGCGACTATGCGGACACGGCAAATGGCTTGAACGTGTTTGCAGCCATGTTGAATCACCTTTCAGGAAAGTTCCCCATCGCGTGGATTTACGGCAATCATGATATGCTGTATAAAGCCAGGCTTGAGAATATTTTCTCGGATGTGGACGCAATTTCTTGGCATGGAAAATCAGGTAAAACTTCCCTGAATGGTGAAACAATTTGGTTTGATGGAAGCCAATCAACCCAAGAACCTCATACCAATCTGCCTTCGATTAAGGTATTACACAAACCTCAAAAACCGAGTAAACTTAAAGACTGGAACCTAATACTTGCAGGCCATTTGCATGGCGGGCAATGGGTTTGGTTTGAGAAGCATTCCAAACTCTTTCCGGGTGCTTGGTTCTATCCGCAGAACTTTTTGCGAAAAGTGTTTGGCAGGTCGGTATATTTGGTGAGCAGAGGTTTAGGAGACACGCTACCCTTGCGTTGGAACTGTCCCTGTGAAATACTACACATCCATTTAACTCCAATTAGCCAATGAAAAGTTTTCTGATTCTTGGATTCGTGACCCTGTATGGTGTCTTACTCAGAGCTGTCTTTGGCTTTTTGGGTGGCTTCCTAGAAGTAATGAGTTTTAGTTTTATCATTCTTATTCCACTGGGCATTGGCTTTGCAACTGTTGCATTACTTGGAAAATCAATTAGCAGTTACTGGGATGCTTTTTTCAGACCCTGGTTGGTTTGCATTGCAATTTTATTGGTTACCATTTTAGGGTCTATGGAAGGTGCCGTTTGCTGGATTATGGTTTTCCCTTTGTTTGCAATATTATCTGGCATAGGTGGTGTATTGGCACATGCATACAGAAAAGTAAAACAAATGGATGATGGACCTGGCCCCATGCAAGTTTCATTGGTTATGTTGCTACCGCTTTTACTTGCATTTGGCGAAGGAGACCGCAGTCGCACCGAACAAATTTTGGAAGTAAAACGAGAACAGGTTTTTCAGGAAAACCCAGAACAGGTTTGGAAAAAACTAGGAAGTAAAAACTGGAAAACTCCAAAGCATGCGCAAGCCACACTTGCCAGTTGGATGGGCTTCCCCAGGCATCTTTCAAGCACGCTAGATCGCTTTGAACCAGGCGGTATTCGCATGGCTTGGTACGAAAATGGTTTATTTTTTGAAGAAGTAATTACATCCTTAAATCCCGGCAAAGAGCTGGTTTTGGAAATCAATACCTTTCCAGAAAAAATTCCGCCTACGGTAATGGATGAACATATCCTGATTGGTGGAAAGCACCTGGATATTTTAGAAGATCGCTACCTGCTTGAGCCCGGCTCGGAACAAGGTACCTGCAAGGTTACACTCGTATCAACCTACAAAATCTGCACACCTTTCAATTGGTATACCCGTATTTGGTCGCAAACCTTAATGCAAGACATGCTGAAATCGCAGCTGAATGCCTTACAGGGAACGAATTGATTGGGTTCATGACTTTTAGTAGGATTGACCAAGGAGATCAAGCCATATTATTTATCAAGTATAAATTAGTGGTAAATCCCTGAATCAAAAAAGGAAATTAGGCCTTCAAGTCCTTTTTATTCTTGCACTTAACCTGGATTATACATTTGAACTTCGTCAGGAGGGCTAAAAAGGCTAAAGAAATTGGCCTTTCACGAGCAAGGCATAATGAATCGTAATGGAGAGTGAAGAAAACTGAGTTAACGCCCAATTTCAAAGGCATTTTGGGCAGTAATAGATTGTCAAATGCGTATTCCGGGTTTAAGAGTCTATCACAAAAAATATTGTCTTTCTCTATAGAAAAATAAAGGCCACATGCATTGCTACTTGTGGCCTTTATCTGTTGGCTAACAACTAATTTTTGACTTTTGAAATAACAACCCGGATTTACCAAGTTTCTGGTTATTCCAAAATCTGAATTAATCTACATTATCGTGAAGGAAGGAGTTATTGCTTTTGATTTCAGGCTTACCCGTTCCATCATCAAACAAACTCAAACGGCTAACCTGATTGCTTGAAGAATGTGGAATATCATCAAGCCTTTTCATTTTGCGCTTGTATGCCGGTTCCTTTTCCAAATCACGTAAACCCTGCGGGGTATTGATAGACACATTCAACTCTTTCAATTCTTTAATGCGTTGAATCTGGCGCTCAATTTTCTTATCGGTTTCTTCAGAATTAACCGGATGTGTATGGTAATCCAACAAACTCAACTGAGTATGCTGTGGTTCATCGCGACCAGTTTGTTGAAGGGCTGAACGTATTTCCTGAAGTGCAGCATCTTCTTCGGGAACATAGTCCTCTTCAGGTTCCTGTCTCAACTCCAATTCAATCTCATTCGGGTTCTTGTTTACAGGAACCGGAACGGGTTCGGGCTCAGGTTCCAGAAAATACTTTTTTGGCGGCTCCTCCTGTACACGTGGAGCAGGTGGAGGTGTTTGATTGATTACAGGTTTAGGTGCAGGTGGAGGAGTGGGCTGAACACGCTCTTCAACAGTTCCAATCACAATGCGGTTTTGCGGTGGAGCACCTGTATCAAAACCAGTGGCTATTATGGTAACTGAAATGGAATCTCCCAGGGTTTCATCGTAAGATGTACCGATAATCATTTCGGCTGAATTTCCGGTTTCTTCCTGAACATAGCTTGAAATCACTTCAAACTCACCCATCAACAATTCATGCTCACCGGGAGCAGATGAAATATTGAGCAAGATATTCTTTGCACCAGTAATTTTGTTGTCGTTTAGCAATGGGGAGCTAAGTGCGGTTCTAACCGCTTCAATAGCGCGGCCTTCACCTTTTGCAATTGCAGAGCCCATCAGTGCAACACCTGAAGATTTCATAACGGTTTTCACGTCTTCAAAATCCACGTTGATTTCACCTGGATGCGTTATTACCTCAGCAATACCTTTTGCGGCTGTATTCAAAATTTCATTGGCGTGAGAAAATGCCTGACTCATGGGCAGGTTGCCATACATTTCCTTGATTTTATCGTTGGAAATAACGAGTAGACAATCCACCGAACGCTTCAATTGTTCAATGCCTTCATGGGCAAATTCGCGGCGCCTTTTTCCTTCAAACGAGAACGGTGTAGTAACGATACCCACAGTTAAAATGCCCAATTCGCGTGCAGTTTTAGCTATGATTGGTGCAGCACCAGTTCCGGTACCACCACCCATTCCGGCAGTAATAAACACCATTTTGGTGTTCACACCCAATGCATCAATAATATCTTCAATAGCCTCCATGGCCGATTGTTTGCCCACTTCAGGATTGGCACCTGCACCAAGTCCATTGGTCAAACTTGCACCCAATTGAATTTTATGCGCAATTGGACTTGCTTCAAGCACTTGCAAATCGGTATTGCAAATGATAAAATCAACTCCTTTAATGCCCTGGGAAAACATGTAGTTAATGGCATTTCCGCCACCACCACCAACACCCAAAACTTTAATAATGGATGCTCTTTCTTTGGGTAAATTTACCCTGAAACCCGGTTTTGTATTTTCTTCCATGTTGCCTGCCGCTTTCTTTTATTTAAAATCATCTACATCATTTTCCTCATCTCCATAAAGCCATTTCGTGCCTTTTTCAATGAGGTCTTTCAGGAAATTACCTGCTGAGATTTTCTTTCTATCCTCAGCGCTATCCGTCTTTTTTCCTTTGTTCAAATCCTCCAATTCATCCAGTGACTTAAACCCTTTGATCATCAAACCAACACCGGTTGCATAAACGGGACTTTTAATCTCTTCAATATCTGTTTTACCCAAATGCTCATTGGCATAACCAATGCGTGTATCAATACCTGTTACAAACTCAGCCAATTTATCAAGGTGTCTGAGCTGAGAACCGCCTCCAGTAATAACGATACCGGCGTTCAATTTCTTCTCAAGTCCTGAACTCTTGATTTCATAAAGTACAGCTTCAAAAATCTCTTCAACCCGGGCCTGAATAACCAATGCCAAATTACGGACGGAAACCTCTTTTGGAGGGCGACCATGGAAACTTGGGATACTGATAATTTCATTCTCACGGTTTTCATCGGCAAGCGCTGAACCAAAGCGAACCTTTAATGCTTCAGCTTGGTTGTTGAGCACATTGCAACCTTCTTCAATATCTTTGGTAATCACTTTACCACCAAAAGGAATTACAGCAGTATGGCGAATAATTCCATTCTTGAAAATAGCAACATCAGTGGTTCCACCACCAATATCTACCAAACAAACGCCTGCTTCCATTTCTTCAGCTGCAAGAACAGCTTCTGCAGAAGAAAGTGGCTCAAGAATCAATTCTGAGATATGCAATCCAGCCTTGCTTACACTTTTGTAAATGTTCTTGATGGCATCAACATTTCCGGTGATGATATGGAAATTAGACGACAAACGAACCCCTGTCATTCCAACCGGATCATACACATCAGCAACATCATCAACCGTATATTCCTGAGGAAGAACATGGATGATGGCATCACCGTGCGGAAGGGCTAGGTTGAAGGTATCTTTGATTAAACGCTCCACATCCTCACGAGAAATTTCATTCTCGGTATTGGTGCGGCTAATGGCGTTTCGGTGCTGAAGGCTTTTGATATGTTGACCTGCTATACCCACATGCACACTGTTCACCTCCACCTTAATATTTGGCATTGATTTGGTGAGGGAAGCTTTAGCCTTTTCAACCGCTTCGGTAATTGCCTTTACCGTTTTTTCGATATTCCTCACCTCACCGCGGATTACGCCCAGACTTTCGGCTTTGCCCATAGCAAGCACTTCCACCTTGCCATGTTCATTCCGTTTGCCCACTATGGCGCAAACCTTGGTGGTGCCAATATCAAGACCCACCACTATTTTTAATTCGTTAGACATGCGTATTCTTCTTTTTTGTTGCGATAACCTGATTCTTAAATCGTAAATCAATTGACTTGTATGCGTTCCATCCCAGGCGATGTAACCCTTCCCGGTAAAACGCCTTAAGCCTGGCGAATTTATCTTCCAGGTTGTTGGCATCTCCAATCAGGATTAAATGATCTCCAATTTCAGGGACCAGTACAAGCTCATTATCGGCTCTTACAAATATCTGAGCTGTTAGCGCCTTAAGGAAAGCATCATTATCAACATATGACAGCAAACTAAACAGTTGATTTCCTACAAAAGAGTACAGTGAGTCTCCTGTACGAAGCGATTCAGTAATTGCTCCCGTTGCAACCGGAACCCTTGCGGTGAACTTATCTGAAATCGGAAATTTTATCCTGTTTTGGTCCACATAATACTGTTCACCATCACCGGTAATAACACGAAATATGGGTTGACGTTGGTAAACACGAATATGTAAATTGCCTTTCAAATCGGAGTAAACCTGAGCATCTTCTGTCCAATTCTGCTTTTCGATTACCTGCTCCAGGCGCGAAGTATTGATTTTACGAATAGGTATCCCCTTCAGGTCCTGGTCTTTTCTGGCTCCACGTTTTACCAAATCAAGAATTGTTTTGCGTTTGTAGAAATGAATCTCCTCCGGAAGAATTTTAATGCTTACATCCTGGCATTTCAACTCCTCTTCACTGGCACTTGCAAAAGCAAAAGCAGCCAGAACAGAAGCCAGCATGAACACCGACAACAGGGTGCCCAAAACTTTCTTCCACTGGATTTTCCGCTTTACTTTTTCCTCAGCCATGTTATGCAAGTCCCAATTTTATAGGTTCAACCAAAGCATCAATATCACCGGCACCTAGAATCAACAATAATTCGGGTCGGGTTGAACAAACGTAATCTACCAATTCCTGCTTGCCTGTAATTTTCCCCTTCTGAACCGGCATTCTATCAAGCAGCATTTGTGAATTCACCCCTGGAATGGGCAATTCCCTTGCAGGATAAATTTCCAGCAAATGAAGTTCGTCTGCCATCCCAAGCACCTCGGCAAAGCCATCGGCAAAATCGCGGGTGCGGGTAAACAAATGGGGTTGAAATGCCGCGGTTAACTTGCGGTTGGGATACATGCGCTTTACAGAACCCAAAATAGCTCGAAGCTCTTCCGGATGGTGCGCATAATCATCAATGACTATGCAATCTTGCCGCTTAACAATGTACTCAAAGCGACGTTTAACTCCACGAAATGAGGCTAAGCCTTGCTTCAATTCTTCATGACTTACTCCCAAGGTCAATGCAAGTGCAGATGCCCCTACAGCATTCTCAATATTATGTAAACCAGGAATGCCCAACTCTATTCCGCTTATAATTTCTCCATGGAAATTCAAATCAAACTGGTGCAAATCCCCTTCAATACGAATGTTGAATGCAAACACCTGAGCTTCTGAATTGAGGCCATAGGTAAACACCTTACCTTTTGTTTGGGGTTGGAGATTAAGTCCCTGTTTCACATACAAAGTGCCGCCTTCCTTTAATCGGGATGCATACTCCAAAAACGATGCTTTTAATGCATCATGCTCACCATAAATATCCAGGTGGTCGGCATCTGTTGAGGTAATCAATGAAACAAAAGGATGCAAGGTTAAAAATGACCTGTCGAATTCATCAGCTTCAACCACCAGTAAGGGGTTAGCCGCATTGCTTCCTAACAAGAGGTTGCTTGAATAATTTACGCTAATTCCTCCCAAAAATGCAGAGCAATCCAAGTGGCTTTGTTTGAGCAAATGAGCCAGCATGGTTGATGTGGTTGTTTTTCCATGAGTACCCGCAACACCAGCAGTGGTAAAGGATTCACTCAATATCCCCAGCACTTGAGAGCGCTTCAAAATCTGAAAACCCTGATGAATAAACCAAGCCCATTCTTTATGATCTTTAGGAATGGCAGGTGTTAATACCACAAGCGTTTCAGCAGCTTGCAACTGAAGTGATTCCAACCACTCAGGTTTATCTTCAAAATGCACATCAATTCCTTCAGCTACCAATGCCTGCGTTAAAGGCGTAGGAGTTTTATCGTATCCCATCACCCTTTTGCCGGCATGGTTGAAATAGCGTGCAATTGCACTCATACCAATGCCACCAATCCCGAGGAAATAAACTGTTTTTATGTTTTCAAACTTCATGGCCTATTTCTTTATTAAACTGAGAGCAATTTCGGCAATATGGGAAGCTGCATTCGGCATAGCCATTTTTTGAATGGCAGTAGAAAGTTGCTTGCATTGAGATTCATTGCCGGCAAGCTCAAGCACCGTAGGAACTAAATCATTAGCTGCATCTTTGTCCTTTACAAGTAGGGCAGCTTGATTATTCACCAAAGCCATGGCATTCATGGTTTGATGGTCTTCTGCCACATTCGGAGATGGCACCAGAATTACAGGTTTTCCAGCAATGGCAATCTCAGCCACCGAAAGTGCACCTGCTCTTGAAACTACAAGGTCTGCGGCCGCATAAGCCAAGTCCATCCGATAAATGAAGTTATCGCAAAACAATCCCTCCTGCTTCAAGCCATCGGCAACTGAAAAATTGTTGCCTTTTTGCCAAATCAGATTGTAGCCTGCATCAAGCAATTGCTGATACCCGGCATGCATGGCTTGGTTGATGGTTCTGGCTCCCAAGCTGCCACCAATTACTAAAATTGTTTTTCTATCGGGCTTGATGGAAAAAAAACGCATGGCCTCATCTCGCAAGCCTGACAACTTGAGAATATCTTTTCGAACCGGATTACCGGTAAGAATGAGTTTATTGGCCGGGAAAAATTTTTCCATTCCCTGATAAGCCACACATATTTTTTGAGCTTTGCCTTTTAGAATCTTATTGGTGATACCTGCAAATGAGTTTTGTTCATGAATCAAAACAGATACACCCATTAGTCCTGCGGCATACATGCTTGCACCTGAAGCATAGCCACCAAATCCTATTGCCAGATCGGGTTTAAAGCGTTTGATTATGCCTATAGATTTCCAAACGGAATGCAACACCTTAACAGGAAAAAGCAGGTTGGAAGCGCTTAAAGTTCGTTGAAGTCCGCTAATCCAAAGTCCTTCAATTGGATAGCCCGCCTTCGGAACTTTTTCCATTTCCATTCGGTTTGAGGCCCCTACAAATTGAAAATCAACCTGTCCATCAAGCGCCAACTCCAGAGCTTGAGCAACCGCAATAGCCGGATAAATATGTCCACCCGTTCCACCACCGCTGATTAGTATTTTTAATTTACCTGTTTTCATGACTCTGGTTGTGTTTCAGGTTCATCCAATTCAACATAACGACTAACGCTCATGATCATACCAAAGGCAAAGGCTGTGATGATAATTGAAGTTCCACCCTTACTCACCAAAGGCAGGGTTAATCCGGTTACAGGAAAAACATTCACGGCTACAGCCATATTCACAAGGGCTTGGGTTACTAACGCAAACGATAAGCCCACAGCCACGAGTGCTCCAAATGCCTTCGGACTCTTTCGAATAATTCGCAAAGCCCTGTACATAAAAAGCAGATAGAGAAAGAGCATGGTTGTTCCTCCAACCATACCATACTCTTCAATTATTATGGCAAAAATAAAATCAGAATAGGCCTCCGGAAGGAAATTCCGCTCTGTACTTTGGCCCGGACCTTTACCAAAAAAACCTCCACTCGCAATTGCCATTTTAGCGTGATCGGTTTGATAAGACTTATCAGGATCAACCTTGTCGTTTTTAAAATCAATAATCCGATTCTTCCAGGTAAGCAATCGTCCCAAAGGTTTAAGCTTGGCATCATCAATTTGAAGCACAATAAAACCCATTAGGGCAATTGCTGCCAGGGTTGGAATCCCAACCATCATTATATGCCTTATACTAGCGCGGCCAATAAACATAACAACTACCGAAGTAAGCGCCAGAACCAAGGCTGTAGAAAGATTATTGGGGGCAATGAGTAGTGCAGTTATGCCAACATGGATAAGTATAGGTAGGAATCCCTTTTTAAAATCTTTTATCGCTTCCTGTTTGCGTGCAAGCTCGCTCGACACATAAACAATCAGAGCAACTTTAGCTATTTCTGAGGTTTGCAGGGTAATTCCGATGAATGGAATTTTTAACCAGCGTTGTGCACTGTTGATTTCCGCTCCCATGAAAAACGTGAGTACAAGTAGTATGTACGCCACATAAAGAATCAACTTTGCAAAACGCATAAACCTGTAGTAATGCACCTTATGAATAGCGAGCATCACCATAAAACCTGCCGTCAAATAAAACACCTGTTGAAGTAGATAAATTTCGGGAATACCTCCGAAATTCTGGAATGCAAGTTTCCCGGTAGAGCTATAAACAGCAACTACCCCCCAAACCGACAAGATAGCGATGATGCTCCACATCACCGGATCGCCCTGAGGTTTTAACTTATTCCAATTGATTAATCTACCCAACACAGCTCAAGGAATTAGAGATTCTTTACAGCAACTTTGAATTGACGACCTCTGTCTTCGTAGTTTTTAAACAAATCGAAGGATGCACAAGCAGGCGATAGCAACACAGCCTCTCCGTTTTTTGCCATTTTTGAAGCCACATGCACAGCCTCTTGCGCACTGCTGGTATTGATAACCATATCAACCACTCCGCCAAATGCTTCATGGAGACGCGAGTTATCAAGACCCATGCAAACCAAGATTCGCACTTTTTCGCGTACCAACTCTTGCAACATGGCATAATCATTTCCTTTATCTACACCACCGGCAATCCAAATGGTTGGCTTGTCCATACTTTCAAGTGCATACCAGGTTGAATTCACGTTGGTAGCTTTTGAGTCGTTGATGTATTCAACACCACGGATAGTTGCCACTTTTTCCAAGCGGTGCTCCACATTTTGGAAATCCATTAAGCTATCCCGGATGATTTCCTTGCGAATGTCGAGCGCCCGGCCAATGATACCGGCGGCCATTGAGTTGTAGGCATTGTGTCTGCCTCTGAGTGAGAATTCTGATGTATTCATGGTAAACGGATTAGTTAGTTCATTTTCGGTAGCGATATACATTATGCCATCGCTGATATAAGCCCCGGGGAGACAATTTTTTTCGAGTGAAAAAGGAAGGCAACGTGCAATGGGCTTTTGCGTACTTAGGCCGCTAAGGCTCAATTCATCATCGGCACAATACACAAAAACGGAATCGGGGTTTTGATTCTGAAGGATTCGGAATTTGGACTGGATATAGTTCTCGATTTTGTATTCGTACCTATCCAGATGATCCGGGGTGATATTGCACAATACGGCATAATCAGCCCTGAAATCAAACATATCGTCCAACTGGAAACTGCTTAATTCAAGAACCATATACTCGTAGTTTGCCGTAGCAACCAAACGTGCAAAGCTGGTTCCAATATTTCCACCAACTCCTACATTTAAGCCTGCTTTTTTAAGCATGTGATAAATGAGCGAAGTGGTTGTGGTTTTTCCATTCGTACCGGTAATACAAATGGTCTTTCCGGTATAATAACGGCCGGCAAATTCAATTTCAGAAACAACTGAAATACCTGCAGCCCTAACTTTTTTAATTAGCTCGTTCTTTTCAGGTATTCCGGGACTTTTGATAATTTCATCGGCAGCCAAAATAAGCTCTTCTGTATGTTTGCCCGACTCGTAAGCAATGCCCGCCTTTTCAAGCTCATCGATATACTTTTGAGGTATAGCTCCGCCATCCGACACCAACACATCCAGACCTTTTTGTTTGGCCAGGAGTGCGGCTCCGGTTCCGCTTTCACCACTACCTAGTATGACGAGTCGTTTGCTCATGATTAGCGAATCTTGAGAGTTAAAATGGTTACAATAGCCAACATGATTCCAATAATCCAGAATCGGGTTACAATCTTCGCCTCATGAAAACCGCTCTTCTGATAATGGTGATGCAGTGGCGACATTTTGAAGATTCTCCTGCCTTCGCCATACTTCTTTTTGGTGTATTTGAAGTAGGATACTTGAATCATCACCGAAAGATTTTCAACCAAAAAGATTCCGCATAAAATTGGAATCAACAATTCCTTACGCACCATAATGGCGAATGAGGCAATAATTCCCCCTAAGGCCAGTGAGCCTGTATCACCCATAAATACCTGAGCAGGAAATGCATTGTACCAAAGAAATCCCACACAAGCTCCAACAAAAGCGCCGGCAAAAATTACCATCTCTTCCAGGTGAGGGATGTACATAATATTGAGGTATTTTGAGAATACCACATTACCACTTACATAAGCAAAGATGCCGAGTACAATGCCAATAATTGCTGAAGTTCCCGCTGCTAATCCATCGATTCCATCTGTTATATTGGCCCCATTGGAAACCGCAGTAATGATGAAGATTACAACCAATAGAAAAATCAGGTAATTGAAGTCTTTGTAGCTACTTCCAACAAAACGAAGCAAATCAGCATAATCAAAAGTGGATGATTTGAAGAATGGAACAGTGGTTGTTGTGGCTTTACTATCATGCACATACATCAACTGGTTATCAATCATTTTTGGGGTTAGCTCATGTTCAGCAATAAACTCCCTGCTTACTTCAGTTGGCTTATAAAACTCCTTGGTTTTAACATGTTGATTGAAATACAAAGTGGTTGCAACGATAAATCCTAAACCAACCTGACCCATTATTTTGAAGCGACCTGCAAGACCTTCTTTGTTCTTCTTGAACACTTTGATATAATCGTCGAGGAATCCCACAAAACCTAACCAAACTGTAGAAACCAACATGAGGATAATGTAAACGTTGTTAACCCTGGCAAAAAGCAAGGTGGGTAACAAAATGGCTGCAAGAATAATGAGACCGCCCATGGTGGGAGTTCCTTTCTTCTGCTGCTCACCTTCCAAGCCTAAGTTTCTGATTTCATCGCTAACCTGCAAGGCACGCAACTTATTAATTAGCGTCTTACCATAAATCAGGGAAATGGTAAGTGATAGCATAATTGCCAAAGCAGCCCGAAACGAAATGTACTGAAACATTCCGGCACCCGGAAAATTAAACTGCTCATCGAGGTAATGGAACAAATGGTAAAACATTAGGCCTTTTTCGGATTAGGGTTAAACAAATCAAACAACTCAGCTAAAACCTGCTTATCATCAAAGGGGTGACGCACACCTTGAATCTCTTGATAGGTTTCGTGTCCCTTGCCTGCAACCAGAATCACATCTCCGGGTTTGGCAAGGCTTACAGCAGTTTTTATGGCCTCCTTACGATCACTGATGCGCAATGTTCGTTTGTAATGGAGAGGCTTTACACCTTTTTGCATTTCATCCAGAATATGTTCCGGATTTTCATTCCTTGGATTATCGGAGGTAAAGATGGCACGTGTACTTTGACTACTTGCCACGTCTGCCATGATAGGACGTTTAGCGGAATCCCGGTTTCCTCCACAACCAACTACTGTAATCAATTCTTCATTTCCGGTTCTTATTTGGTTGATGGTGGAGAGTATATTTTCCAAAGCATCCGGAGTATGCGCATAGTCGACAATACCATGAATTCCATTGGAAGAACGGATGTATTCAAACCTGCCGCGAACAGAACCCAAATTGCTTAAATGGGTAATGATTTCCTCGCGTGATTTTCCGAGCAGGAATGCACAACTGTAAACGCACAGCAGATTATATGCATTAAAATGACCAACCAAACGGAACCAGGCTTCCTGGTTATCAATCTCCAGTAACATGCCGTTAAAATCATGCTCAATCAGACGGGCTTTGAAATCCGCCATTTGCTTGAGTCCGTAGGTGTATCTTGAGGCTTGGGTATTTTGAAGCATCACCATGCCATTGCGATCGTCTTTGTTCACCAGCGCAAATGCGTCCGGATTTACTTCATCAAACAACTGCTTTTTAGCCTTGAGGTAATTATCAAAGGTGAGGTGATAATCCAAATGATCATGAGTGATATTAGTAAAGCAAACACCCGCAAATTTCAAACCTCCTACCCTGCGCTGGTGAATGGCATGTGAGCTTGCTTCCATGAATGCATATTCGCATCCGCGCTCTACCATAAGTGCTAAAAGTTGATTAAGCTTAACACTATCCGGTGTGGTATGGGTAGCAGGAATTATTTCATCATCAATCTGATTTTGTACAGTGGAAATCAAACCTACATGGTAACCAAATGAACGGAACAATTGAAAGAGCAAAGTTGCTACTGTGGTTTTGCCGTTTGTTCCTGTAACCGCAACAAGTTTAAGTTGGCTTGAAGGATGGTTATAAAAAACAGATGCCACAATTGCCATGGCTTGCTGAGTATCTTTTACTCGAATTACGGCGATATGCTCAGGAGCCTGAATGGATTCGGAGCAAACAATTGCTTTGCAACCCGTCTCAATCACTTGAGGAATAAACTGATGACCATCGGTCTGGGTTCCTTGAATAGCAAAGAACAAAGCACCAGGCTTGGCCAAACGGGAATCGTAAACAAGTGCATCTATTTCCTGGTCAATCGGCCCTGAAATTGAAATGCAATTCAGTTGTTGAATAAGTGTTTGCAGTGTTTTCATCAGGTTCCTAATTGAATGGTTACAAATTTGCTTCTTTGCGATTGTGCACCGGGCTCAGGCCATTGGTACTGCACCTTGCCTACCCCCTGAACCACCACTTTCATCCCTTTGCTTTCGAGCAGATAAAGTGCATCCTTAAGTCCCATTCCTCGTACATCAGGAATAATACCTCCGGCATGTAATTTGGGCTGAAGTTCAATCCCTTTTGAGGTTGCCTGAGCTGAAGCCCATAATGCATCTTCTTCCTGAAACAAATCTTCATTGAGCTTCCAAGGCAAACCAAGTTGGTCAAGCATTAACTTCAAATCATCGGTGGAGGCCTTACTCACCAGAGGCATATCCGGCGAATAATGCTTTTTTAATTGCTTGAGGTCTTTGTGCAGATTCAGTGAACTTGCATATACTTTATCAGCAATGTCTTTAAACACAGGCAAGGCAATTGTTGCTCCATACGCGTTGGTACCTCTTAAATCATTCACAACTACTATACAGGAATAAAGCGGATTGTTTGCAGGAAAATAGCCACAGAAAGAAGCTCTATAACGACGTAAACCGTCCTTTCCATAGCCTGATTTCCCGTTGGAAATAACCGCAGTTCCTGTTTTTCCGGCATACAAATAATTGGGTGAATAAAGGAATCTTGCGGTTCCCCTGAGAACCACCCCTTCCATCATTCTGCGTAAGCGGAGCAGCGTTGAATCACTACAAACCTTTTCTTGCAACACAGTTGGCTCAAACTTCTTTATCAAGCGGCCTCCGTTTGATATGCTTGAAACAAAATAAGGCTTTACAAGAGTGCCTTTATTGGCTACTGTATTGTATAGTGTTAGTACCTGCAAGGGCGTAAGGGTCATTTCATAACCAAAGCTCATCCAGGGAACAGTAGAACAACGCCAGTTAGCAGCATCCGGATGTTTAACCAGTGGCTTACCTGCACCTTTAATATCGGTTTCAAGTGCTTTTGTTAATCCAAGCTTTTCAAACCAGGCATAAAATTTCTCAGGATTCTTTTGGTAATACTGATTGGTTTTTTTTGCAAATGCCACATTCGAGGAATGCTCAAAGGCATATTGCATGGTAACAAGACCCATCTTCTCATCTTTGTGACTATCAATAACCCGTTGTCCGCAAAGCAGGGTTTCTCCACCTTCCAGATCAACATGGTCATCCGGAAGCACAAAACCATCTTCCAACAAAGCCATCATGCTAAGAAGCTTCATGGTAGAACCAGGTTCAACTGCATAACGAATAGCATAATTCTCAGCCTCGTCATACGAACCGGTTGAATCGTTCTTCTTCAGGTTTGCAATGGCCTTAACAGCCCCGGTTTTTACCTCCATCAACACGGCCGTTCCCCAACCTGCACCGCTTTCTTCTAACACCTTTCTCAATGAATTCTCAGCCACATCCTGCAAATGAATATCCAGGGTTGTTTGAATATCGTTACCTTGTTCAGCATCCAATGTGGTTTCGGCATCAACCGGCACCCATGCTTTACCTGCGATACGCTGTTGAACTTGTCGACCAACAGTTCCGCGAAGAATTGAATCAAAACTACCTTCCAACCCAACTCTGAAAATTTTTGGAGCTCGTTTCTGATTTCTATCGGAACGCTCAACATGAGAAAACCCAATTGTTCTTGCTGCTAGAATCCCGAAAGGACGCTCCCTGCGGCTCTGCTCTGTTATCATCAAGCCACCTTGGTAACGACCCTTTTCAAAAATCTTCATTTTGCTTATCAGCTTCATCTTGCGGTAAGGCACATTGCTGAGAAACGGATAATTTCGATTACCACTTTTAATTAAGTTATCAAAAAGTACGCGATACTGGTCGGCAGTTCTGCCTGGAACTTCTTTAGCAAGCTGTCGGCAAAGCGTATCCAGATCATACTTCACATCCTTGTTTACTTTTTCGTTGAGTAAATGCGCCTTTGAATCAATCCTCAATTCATAAGTTGGCACAGAAGTGGCAAGCAGGTTTCCATTGCAATCGAAAATATTACCGCGCACCGGGGTAACATCTACCTCACGAAGACTAAAGGCCTCTCTTTTCTTTTCCCATTTGTCGCCCTCAACCACTTGGATAGTAAACATGCCTACCAAAATGGCCAGTCCAAGCAGGCACATGCCCGAAAACACCACCATGGTGCGGGTAAGAATTGCTTTACGGGTATTGGGTTGATTAGTAGTCGAGCTCATCCAAATAAATTTTATGTGGTGGTGACTTCAACTCTTTCAAACCGGTAGCTTCAAGGTTTTTTGCAACTGAGCTTTGACGACTTTTATCCATTACCTCCTTAAACAGGGTAATGTACTCGCTTCTTAAATCCTTGATTTCGGATTGAAGGCGATTGGTTCTGCGTATGGTATTTTCGGCCTGATGACTATTGAAGATGTACAATACCATCAACAAAAAAATATAGGCCAGGAAATTCCGGTTATTGATAAGCTGCTCGCGACTTACTTGAAAGTCGAGATCTGCCATTTTGCGCACGGTTTCTCCGAAACTGAAACCCGATTCCGATTTGGGCGTTTCAACAGGATTGGGATTGAAATTAGCCAAGGGACCTCCTTTCTGCAATGCGCAATTTGGCGCTGCGTGAACGGGGGTTTTGGGTTAACTCGGCTTCTGTTGCGGTAACAACTTTGCGGGTAATTGGGTCTAAGGGACGAATGCTGTTTCCGAAGAAATCTTTTTCAAGCTCTCCTTCAAAGTTTCCACTTGCCATGAAATTTTTCACCAAGCGGTCTTCCAGAGAATGGTAGCTCATAATCACCAGTCTTCCACCGGGCTTAAGCACTTTTGCCGATTGTTCAAGAAATGCTTTTAGCACATCCATCTCGCGATTCACCTCAATGCGAAGCGCTTGAAAAACCTGAGCATAAAACTTATACTCGTGCAACTTTGGGGTTTGTCTGCGAATGGCCTCCTTGAAATCAGCTACCGTTTTTATTGGATTTGCTGTTCGGTAGGCAACAATTGAAGCGGCTAAGGAACGGGAGTTTTTCAGTTCACCATAATAATAGAGAATATCTGAAATCTCCTTTTCAGTATACGAATTGAGTAAGGCTGAAACCGGTTTGCCTGAATTAAAATCCATGCGCATGTCCAATTCGGCATCATCAAAACGGAAAGAAAATCCACGGGAACCTTCATCAAACTGATGGGATGAAACCCCCAAGTCTGCCAGAATTCCATCAACAGGAAGGCATTCCTGAAAGGCGAGGTGATTTTCCATAAACTCAAAATTCTGATCAATAAAAATCAATCGCGGATCTTCGGGCAAATTGGCTTTGGCATCTGAATCCTGATCAAAAGCAATAAGTTTACCCTTCGCACTTAGGCGAGAGAGAATTGCGCGGGAATGTCCGCCACCACCAAATGTCACATCCACATAAGTTCCATCGGGATGAATATTCAGACCATCCAAACATTCCTGAAGCATAACCGGAGAATGGTACTTACTCTGCACGATCAGCCTCCTTTCCACGACGGCCCATTACTTCCTGAGCCATTGCCCCAAAATCTTCAGGCTCGTCGTTGAGCATTTTATTGTATTCCGATTTCTCCCACAACTCAACCTTATTACCTATACATAATAAGATAAGCTCAGAACCCGGCTCTATGCCGGAATGATCTTGCATAGGCTTTGGAAGAAGCACACGATTTGCCGCATCCATTTCCAACATAGATGCTCCACGCAGAAAATAACGCTTGAACTTACGCTCCTTTTCAATGTAATCGGAAAGTTGATTTACCTCAGCGGCAATTTTCTCCCATTCCAATTTTGGATAAAGAATGCAGCATTTTTCAAATCCACGGTTTATGAAAAAGCCCTCCTTCCCCTCAAGAGGAAGTTGTTTCTTCAGCGCAGCAGGTATAATTAACCTGTTCTTGCTGTCGAGCTTACATTCATATTCACCGTGTAATTGAACCACTAGGTTTTTGGGTTTTATTGCATGGTAAAATTAGGGCGTTTCCTCCACATTCACCCACTTTTCTTCCCAATTTAACCAAAAGTGTATATTAACATGGTTTATCCACAGGGATGTGAATAGTCGCAATCCCATGAAAAATCTGGCAATTCAGACATTATTTTGAATAGTGGAGAAAAAATGTCGCGTTGATAATTGTTTTCTTTTTCTCAACTTGCACTGCGACATCCATGAAAAACCCAAAAACCAAAGTAAACCTGGAGATAATTGAACTCGATCCCGCTAATTATCACGTATTTATCCATGCAAAAGCTGGCAGAAACAAGATTCGACTTCTGGTGGATACCGGCGCTTCCAAAACTGTGGTTAACCTGGGTTTGATTTCAAAATTGACCGGAAAGTGGAGTGAAATCCCAGAAACGGAATCAATTGGTCTTAGCTCCCAAAAAGTGAATGCCAATACTTTCATTCTCAAGTCACTAAGTTTTGGAGAAATAAAACTCAGTCAGGTTGAAGCTGCTGCACTCGACCTAAGCCATGTGAACGAGGCTTATGGCTATATACAAGCAGAACCCATTCATGGCATTTTGGGAAGCGATATTCTAATGCAGCTTCGCGCAGTAATAAATTTCGGAAAAGCAGAGCTTATTCTCCACCCTCCCCAGAAAAAGAAAACAGGAAAATTGCTTAACGCCCGTTAAGTATATCTTCTGAACTTTTGCCCAGGTTCTGCAATGAGGTTCTTGCATCCTCTGCCAATTCTCCGTTCGGAAACTTTGCTAACAAAGCTTCATATCCTGCTTTGGCTTTGGGATAATCCTGAAGATTATTCTCTAAAGTATAGGCAGATAAGAACATAGCATCTTCCAGATTGGGTGAATTGGGATAGTTTTTTATCAAATTACCCAAATACTCAAGCGCCTCATTGGGTTGACTTAGGTAAATGGAACGCCTTGCTGCTTCAAATAAGAATCCAGGTGTTTTAGGATCGTCAGGATAGGCATTGGCAAAATCAACATAAGCTGTCTTTAGGTTTTTCATCAAATCATCGCTAAAAACGCTATCGCCAGCCTCCAGTTGTGCAATGGTTTCGAGCGCTTTTTCCTTAGGCGATTTACAGGAATAGGTAATCAAACTCAAAATAACCAGAACAGGTATTATTAATAAGTGTCTCATATTCAATATTGGTTGGTATTCAGCATTACAAGTGTACAGGCTTCAATTGCTTCAATGCCAAGCGATTCAAGTTCTTGCGCAAATGCCCGATGCTCTGTTCCCGGATTAAAGACCACACGAGCAGGCTTTAGGTTGACAATAGATTCCTTATACTTCTCAAGTAACTGAGGATTAACATATAAAGTTACCGTATCAATACTTCCCGACTCAGGAAAATTCTCCTGAATGGCTTGTCCGGCTACTTCACCTTTTTTTTGCCCAACCAAAACAATGGGATGACCATGGCGATGCAACAGGTTGGCAGCCATAAAAGAATAACGCGCGGGATTTGGACTTGCACCCAATACCAAAGTTGGCTTCATGGCACAAAGAACCCTAAAAATCAGCCAATACCTGAAAATCAATTTCCACAAATTCAAATAATTCACTCAAGTATGAGCCAAAAACTGAACGGAATTCAGAAATTTCAAGCCGTTTCCATTCACCAACCCAATCATTTCCACAGCGAAAAGAAGGCTTTTGCTTATTTTCGCCAACGAGTATGAAAATCAGTTACAATTGGTTAAAAACCTTCCTAACTAAAGAATTTAGTCCCGAAGAACTTGACTCACTCCTTACCGGTTGCGGTTTGGAAGTGGAAGATATTACACCTGTCCACAGCATTCCGGGTGGACTTAACGGCATTGTTATTGGCGAAGTTACAAACTGCGTCCCTCATCCCAATGCAGACAAGCTTCGTGTTTGCCAGGTTGAACTTGGTGGTGGACTTACTAAACAAATTGTTTGCGGTGCACCAAATGTTGCCACAGGACAAAAGGTTCTTGTAGCCACAGTTGGTTCCACAGTTTATCCAACAACTGGCGAACCTTTTGAAATAAAAAAGGCCAAAATACGCGGTGAAGTAAGTGAAGGAATGATTTGCGCCGAAGACGAATTAAGCTTGGGTGAAAGTCACGATGGAATTTTGGTTCTTCCTGAGGAATATGAAGTTGGAACTCCGGCATCACGCTATTTTCCGGTTTACTCGGACTACCTCATCGAAATTGGATTAACCGCAAATAGAGGCGATGCAGCTTCTCACCTGGGCGTTGCAAGAGATATTCATGCGCTTACCAATTGCGGTATTCAGATGCCACAAGCGGCAGAACTTAATACCTTCGGCCCTTGCCCAATTGCGATTGAAATTTCAGACCGGGAAGCCTGCAAAAGGTATACCGGATTGTATATCAAAAATACCACTGTTAAAGAATCTCCGGATTGGCTCAAGAATTTCTTGAAAACCATTGGTTTGAAGCCCATTAACCATGTGGTAGATGTTACCAATTATATACTCCACGGTTTAGGACAGCCTTTGCATGCCTTTGATGCAGACCAAATTCAAGGAAACCAAATTCATGTACGTCAGGCACATGCATCAGAATTGTTTAAAACCCTGGATGGAGTTGAACGCAGCCTAAAAGGACATGAATGCATGATTGCCGATACCACTCATGCCCTGGCCATTGCCGGTGTATTCGGAGGTATAGATTCAGGAATTCAAATGGAAACCAAAAATGTGCTAATTGAAAGTGCATTCTTTGATGGAGCCCGAGTGCGTAAAGCCGCCCGTGCTCATGGCTTAAATACCGATGCAAGCTTTAGGTTTGAACGAGGTACAGACCCTGAAATCACCATTTTTGCAGCAAAGCTTGCCGCCAGTCTGATTATTGAAATTGGTGGAGGACAAGCCAGTGAAGTTTTGGATGTTTATCCGGAAAAAATTGCTCCTGCCCTGGTAGAATTCAATACCGAAAAATCAAACCAACTTATTGGCCAAGCGATTTCGGATGAAGAAGTTGAAGCCATTTTAACCGCCCTGGAAATAAAAATACTCAGCAAAAAGGGACCCATCTGGAATCTGGAAGTTCCTGCCTATCGCCCCGACGTAAACCGCCCGGCAGATATTACCGAGGAAATTTTGCGGATTTACGGCTTGAATAAAATTGAAATGGGTACCAGCATCAAATCAAGCATGAGCTATTCCTCAGCTGAAGCTGGATTGAAGTTAAAAAATAAACTGGCCAATTTCCTCAGCTCAAATGGCTTTTTGGAGCTGGCAAGCAACTCGCTTACCAAAAGCAGCTATTATTCGGAAGAAGAATTAAGCAAAGCCGTTTACCTAAAAAACCCATTGAGTAGTGATTTGGACATTTTGCGGATGAATCTGCTCAACAATGCCCTGGAAGCAGCTCAATACAACATAAATCGCAAGCAATCGGATTTGCGGATGTATGAATTTGGTAAAGTATACTTTAAGCATGGAGAAGGAAATGCTATCGACCATTATGCTGAGCAAAAACAAGTATTGATAGCAGTAAGCGGACGAAAACAACCCGAATCCTGGAATACGGGAACTGAGCCTATTGGATTTTTCCAATTGAAGAATTTACTGGAACAGCTTGCAACATTAAGCGGCTTTGTAAAAACTGAATTCAACTATCCTGAAAATCAAGAAAATGGTTTGCTTGCAGAGTTTAGTTCAGGGAAACGGGTTTTGGCACAATTGTTTCAATTGGAAGGCAAAAAAGCCAAGCAGTTTGATATGGAAAAAGGCTTCAGCTATGCCATCATCAACTGGGATTTATGGGTTGCAACGGCTTCAGAAACCTCCTTTAAATTAAAGCCGGTTTCTATTTTCCCTTCGGTAAGAAGAGACCTTGCCTTGGTTATTGACCAGGCAACAAGCTACAAGGAACTCGAAAAAACTGCTCGTAAAAGTGCAGCTCAGCTTTTGAAGCAGGTGAATGTATTTGATGTGTATCAAGGGGATAAGATAGGCGCTGGCAAAAAATCCTATGCGTTGAGTTTCATTCTTCAAGACGAAACTAAAACGCTTACCGATACCGAAATTGAAGCCTGCATGAGCAAGCTGATTAGCGCCTTCGAAAAAGAAAACGGTGCAAGTGTTCGATCCTAAGCATGGAATCCAAAATCAAACTTCAACTCCAGGAAATCAGCCTGAAAATCAACCAACTTCAGCAAAAGCTTCAGCAACGTGAAGCCGAAATAAAAAAGCTGGAAGAGGAAAATTTTACGCTGAAAAATTTACTAAGTGATGCGAATGAAAAGATTACAGGCCTAGAAGAAACGAATAAATTTGTTAAACTTGCTGAGGGAATTCATCATTCAAAGCAGGATTTGAAAGCTGTGAAACAAGAAATCAACAGGCAAATTCGCGAGATTGATGAGTGTATTAGGTTGTTAAACCAGTGATTTCAACCGGGTTGAACGAGCTTTCGATTAATATCCATATAGCCGGCAGGGTGTACCCGCTTACGGTTTCTTCTGAAGAAGAAGCCGGGGTTAGGGCCGCCGGTAAACTCATACAGGAGAAACTGCAAGCCTACAACGAGCAGTTTGCCCTGAAAGATCAACAAGATGCGCTGGCGCTTTTTGCGCTGGAAATGGCTACGCAATACCAGCATCTGTTGAATCAAAAAGAGAAGGAATTAGCTGAATTGGAAAGCGAATTGGGCGGGCTTATTCAAAGCCTATCCTAATCATCCGGTTGGTTTTTGGCGAACAACCTTTCTCAAAACCAATTACTTAAATATGGAATTTTACTTAGTTATTATTATCGCAATGGTGGCACTGGGTGTGGGTGCCGGCCTGATGTGGGTACTAAACAATACCCTGCTTAAAAACAGAAGCACCGAAATTATCAAGGAGGCGGAAAACAAAGCTGAAATCCTGAAAAAAGATAAGCTTCTTGAAGCAAAAGAACGTTTTCTTCAACTCAAAGCCGAACACGAAAAGGAAATCACCGCAAGAAATCAACAAATCCTTAAAGAAGAAAACAAAATCAAGCAACAGGAACAAAGCCTGAAACAAAAGCTTGAAAATGCACAACGCAAAGACACCGAACTTGAATCCATCAAACAAAGTCTTCAAAAACAGATGGATATTGTGGCTGCTAAAAAAGAAGAGGCCGAAAAAGCCCTTCACAATCAAGTAAAGCAATTGGAGAAAATTGCCGGACTTACCGCAGAAGAAGCCCGCAAACAATTGGTTGAAGCCCTACAGGAAGAAGCTAGAACCGAAGCGCTGGCTAAAATAAAAGACATTACCGATGAGGCGAAAATGGTTGCTACCAAAGAAGCCAAGAAAATTGTTTTGAGCACCATCCAACGCACTGCTGCCGAACAAGCCATCGAAAATTCAGTATCTGTTTTCAATATTGAATCCGATGAATTAAAAGGTAGAATTATTGGCCGCGAAGGACGTAATATCCGTGCTCTTGAAGCTGCAACCGGCGTTGAATTTATCGTGGACGATACCCCTGAAGCTATCATTCTTTCCTGCTTCGACCCCATCCGCCGCGAAATTGCACGCCTAGCCATGCACCGCTTGGTAACAGATGGCCGTATTCACCCCGCCCGTATTGAAGAAGTAGTTGCCAAAACCAAAAAGCAAATTGAAGAAGAGGTAGTTGAAATTGGTGAACGTACCTGCATAGACTTGGGCATTCACGGTCTGCATCCTGAATTGATTCGTATGGTTGGTCGTATGCGCTACCGCTCGAGCTACGGACAAAATCTCCTGCAACACTCGCGTGAGGTGGCCAACCTTTGCGCTACCATGGCGGCAGAATTAGGCTTGAATGTAAAACTGGCAAAACGTGCCGGATTGCTCCACGATATTGGAAAAGTGCCGGATGACGATCCAGAAACACCACACGCTTTGCTGGGCATGAAGCTAGCCGAGAAATACAAAGAACATCCTGAGGTTGTAAACGCTATTGGAGCTCACCACGATGAAATCGAAATGACTTCCATGCTCTCTCCAATCATTCAGGCTTGCGACGCCATCTCCGGCTCCCGTCCTGGTGCACGCCGCGAAGATTCTGAGAACTACATGAAGCGATTGAAAGATCTGGAATCTATTGCATTAAGTTACCAGGGTGTAGAAAAAGCTTATGCTATTCAAGCTGGTCGCGAATTGCGTGTTGTAGTGGAAAGCGATAAGGTAACAGATGATCAGGCTGATTTACTTTCAATTGACCTCTCTCAACGGATTCAAAAAGAAATGACCTATCCCGGCCAAATTAAGATTACCGTTATCCGCGAAAAACGAGCCGTTAATTTTGCCAAATAAGCGTATCTCAAAAAGATTAAAGCTGTCTTCGGACAGCTTTTTTTATGCCCTTTCAATTGGTCTTTTGGCACGAATTAGGAAGTTCAAATAGGTAAACTGAGCAACTGCTGAAGTTCAACATCAACAAGAAATAACCTAGCGTTGGTTTGCAACTTCAACCCAATCTGTTTTGCCTAAAATAAAATAACTTTAGCAAGTACTACTTCGCTCGCCATCCATTCATTCAATTCTGCAATTCCCTGAGTTCTTGCTGCCAGCTAGTCAATAAACAACCCCTTTACACAGAAAATCATTAACTTGTATAATCTATCGGGAAAGATTATGTCTGACAAGGTACTCTTCGATCCAGTTAATGAATCTCTATTGTTTCTCCAGATTTGGCTGAACAAGAGTGGCCGTTTGCTTACAAAAAATGTCGCCTTTCAAAACAGGTTTTCAACCCAGCTTAGAGACAATCCAAACTTGGATTTTCAAAGTGTAATTCATCCTGCCGACCAACTAATTTTCAAAAACATAGTCGAGCAAAATTCTGAAGCATCTATTCGCGTTCAAATCCGCCTTAAAACCAAATCCGACGACACCTACAAATGGAGTTCCTGGGAATTTCGCAAGCAAACTATCCAGGGCGAAAATCAAATTTGGGGACTCGGCATGGAACTTCCCGAAAGCTTCGGAGAAATGAAATTCATCAACCTGTTTACGCGCAGGGTTGATCGGATTATTCAGCAATTGAACGATGCTTTTTTTGTTTTAGATAAACATGGAAATATTATCACCTGCAACTCCCCTTTCAGTTCCTTCTACCGCAAACAACCCTCCGAATTAATTCAGAAAAGCATCTGGGACCTGGAACCGGAAATGGCGAATTCAGAATTGGGAAAAAACCTGAAACACGCCCTTGAAAAAAAAGAAACAATAACCTTCATCCAATTCACCAGCCGATTAAACAAATGGATTAAAGTTACCTGCTATTACTCCGAAGAAGGCCTGACTGTTTTTGTACGTGATTATACCCAGGAATACAAAAACCAACTGTCGTTGCTTGAATCTGAAACCAAGCTAAAGGCCATTTTCAATTCCGGACAAAACATCCAATTGCTGGTTTCAATTCATTTTGAACTCCTCTATTTCAACCAGGCTGCCAATGATTTCGCACAACAGGTCTTGGGCCGAAATCTTGTTGAAAACGAAAACTTCCTCAATTGCATTGATGCTTTTCCATTTGAAGACATAATCAATCAGTTTCAAACAAAAGCCTTAAGTACACAGGTTATTCGCGAAGAAAAACTAATTTTCAAAATAGCACCGGAAGGCCTTTGGCATCGTATCTCATACACTCCGGTTAAAATAACCAATGAACTGCTAGGTATCAATATCCTCGCCGAAAATATTCATCGCACTCGTTTGGCTGAAATTGAAAACGCAGACCTGGCCAAAGCCCTGGCTGCACTTTACAATAGCTCAGGTTACAGCAAATTACTAATCGACAAAAACTACAAAGTAATCTTCTTCAACAAAACCGCTGCCGCCTTTGTGCGCCGGGAATTTGGAATTCACATGGAACGCAATGGCGATGTATTCACTTACATCAACAGCCAGTTGCTCCCCGATTTCAAAAACTTTATTGATACTGCCCTAAACGGCAAATATGTCGAAAAGGAATACATTGCCAATTTCCCAAAATCGGGTGTGCGCTCGGTCAGACTTGAAATTCATCCCGTTTACGATGAACAAAAACAAGTTATGGGTGCTGCATACAATGCCATCGATATTTCAAACCAAAAAGAAGACCGTGCACGCCTTGAACTTCAGGCCAACCGACTCAAAGAAATTGCCTTCACACAAAGCCATATCATCAGAAGGCCTGTTGCCAATTTAATTGGCCTAATTGCCCTACTCGACCATTCGAACCTGAACGAGGAAAACCAATTTTTGCTTCAAAAAATGGAAGAATCACTGCAAGAACTCGACAGGGTAATTGTTGAATTGGTTGGAAAATCATCAGGAAATTAATTGAGGGTTGCGCCTGATTACTTACTTGTAGCCTAACTGTTTTTAGGTAATTCCATTTGAATGGAATCAAGGAGCCTCTAAAAGCCAAAACCTGTGAAGGCGGAAAATTTACTTTACCATTTGTATTAATTCCCGTAACGGCAAAACGTAGTATAGCCAAAATCGTAGTCCGTTTTTTACCAAGGGAATTAACTTGATTTATTCTTCTTCCTTCTGGGTTTGCTTTCTTTTTTTACCTTGAGAAAGATATGTCGGATATTGCTGTTGGGCGTTTCGCGTTCGTCGATTTCAAATTGGTTCAAGCTTTTAATTAAGGGGAACAATTTCGGAAATCCATAATTCCGGGAATCGAAATTGGGCATCTTTTTGAGAATATAATTCCCCAGATTCCCTAAAAATGCCCAGCCACTTTCATCGGTTAGGTCGTTTACGCAACTTACAATCAGGTTGGCTATTTCGGGAGCAATTCCAGTTGATGGTTTTTCTACCGATGCGGGTACTTTTTTCGTGGTATCAGGAAGCTCAATCAGCTTTTCCGGCTTCAATATCTCGAGGTAGATGAATTTGTGACAGGCTGAAATAAAGGCCTGCGGGGTCTTTTTTTCGCCAAATCCATACACCATCATTCCGGCCTCACGTAAGCGGGTTGCCAAGCGCGTAAAGTCGCTATCGGAAGAAACTATGCAAAACCCATTTACCCGTCCGGCATACAGAATGTCCATGGCATCAATAATCAAGGCGCTATCGCTTGAGTTTTTGCCGCTGGTATAGCTGTATTGCTGAATGGGTGTAATGGCATTTTCAAGCAATACATTTTTCCAACCTGAAAGGGCGGGCCTTGTCCAATCTGCGTAAATGCGCTTTATGGTTGGTGTGCCCAGTTTGGTTATCTCTTCCAACAATTCCTTTACGTTGGAATAGGGTACATTATCTGCGTCGATTAAAACAGCCAGTTTATCTTCAGAATTTTCCATGGTTGTGTGATGGGGTAGCTTTCGAGCAAGGTAAAGAAGAATAAGAAAGGATACTAGGATTTTGCTTAGCCATTTTGAAGCTGGACCATTTACTTCCTACCACATGGCCAAACAACAAATCAACCTGGCTGGAAATGGAATTTTTGACCGGGCTCTTCTTCTAAAAAATTGGAGCCCACATAAACGAATATCAGCATGCGTGGCGCACTAATGGCTAGGTGATTACGCTGAACCTTTTCAAAAGCCTCAGCGATGAACCAAGATTCAGTAGACAAAAACTTCAACAAAAAGCAACAAGAGTGCAATGAAAAACTGGGCTTGTTTATGCGGCCCGATATTTTGTTAGGGTAAATAATAGGGATAGCCAATTTAGTTGTTGACCAACTTTAAGGTCCAAAACACCTGGGAATTGGACATAAACTCAATTTCCTTCACGCCAATAAGGAGGAATTATGCCCTACCCCTAAAAGCAAATTTCTTTGGCATTTTGGCACTTGCGACGAAGTGCAAATGCTTAATTCGAGTTTATTTAAAATAGCCTTCGAATTTAGTTCTGTATTTTTTGCATTCCCTTAAATAGAAAATTATTGTGGCTAAATACAAGATAGGCAAAACGATAAGTCCACCGTTATCCAGGTTGCCTTCTAATGACCCTGAAATAAGAATTGTCAATAGTAGGATAAAGAAAATAACCAACAGATGAAGCCGCATTTTGACCACAATCACTGTGGAATTATCTCCAATTATTTCACCTTTCAAAACCGGAATAAATAAATTTCGTCCTTCAATTACAGGCATAATATCAAATTTAGTGCCTGTAACTTTCCCGTAGAAGGGTTTTCCCTTAAAGTCAAAATGGAAAGAAATGAGGGGTTGCTTGTCTGTACACACAAATTCCTTTAGCCTTTGAGTAATCTCAGACCGACTTTTATCTGTCTCTATTCGGAATTTGTTAAAGTACATTGCACGCATTAATTCAATTCTCAATCTAGGACTTTCGTACCAAATAGCCAAACTTGCCTTTATCCTCTGAACCTCGCTTGGGTAGCAGAACACCTGTTAATCCTGTGTACAATTCAATCCTCAGGGGGGTCAATTTCACCGGAATGAGGGGTCAGTTTCACCGGAATATACAGGAGCAAAAAACAAGGAGATGCAACTAAGTGGAGTTGAGTTTCTGCGTAGGTTTTGTCTGCATATATTGCCATCAGGATTTAGGCGTATCCGACATTACGGATTGCTGGCATCACGCAACAAGCCAAGATTAAGGTACAGGCAGGTGTTGAAGGGAGTAGCAAGTAAACCCAAAGCAAATCGTGATTGGAAGGAAGTAGCCAGGCAACGTATGGGCTATGATGCCGACCAATGTCCTTGTTGCAAAACAGGCAAGATGATACGAATCCAAAGTTTTAGTGCCAATGCTCCACCCAAATTAGCGAAGATCCAGCCAGTACCAAAGACCTGATTTTTTTGCATATACAATGCGAACAGGCGAAGCTATGCTCAATATCAGCAAAAAGTAAACAAAGCTCCTCTAAAAAGCTAAAAACAGCAAGGAAGAGAAGGCTTGCCTTGGCAATAATGGCAATTGCTTTAAAAATTGAGCATACAAAAAGTATAAAAAGGTGATACCAAACCTTATTCAAACCCCATAGAAAAATTTCACTTCCACTTTAGTTGGAAGGTCAACCGCAAGCTTCATTCAACACAGGCTTAAATCGAAGCCGGAAGAAGGGCTTCGTTTAAGCCTTATTTGTTACCGGCTGGCTGTTTCTCTATTCGTACGAAATACTTGTATATAAGTCGCCTCGTCTGAATGCCGCAGAAAGCCTCTCCATATTTAAGTTTTTATAATTTTCATTGTAGAGTTTATTCAATGCCGCTATTAATATATCATTTGCTTCAGTGAATAAGGTTTCTTTATTCTGTTCAAAATAGTCTCTGATTTGAATAAAGTTTTTATGTGTCAATTGATTTAGAGTAATTCCGGATTTCTGTAACAATAAATGTCCAATAATCATGGACATAAAATAGTTACTATAAGGAATATGAGGGTGTTGTTCTATTAGTGAAATTTTTCGTCTTTGATTGTCACAGAACCTGTATATAATAACTGCGATTACAACTTGCGCAGCATTTAAATCAGTTGTATACACTCGCTCGTAAAGACTACCGAAGAGTTCTTTTCGTTTGAACTTTGCCAAGTGTGGTTGTTCCTTCCATATGGCATAAATTGCTTGCGCGGCAACGGACAATGGAATAACAGAGTCGTTTGAGCTTGCAACATCTTTCTTTCTTCTATAATTATAACCAAGTTCTTCAATATCCGTTTCTAATGTGCGTTGAATTTTATCATTAGATCTCAAGTCACTTAAATCAACTGGATTCTGACTATTTGTAGCTAATGTTATCTCATTTACTAATGACTCATTATCCTCATCTGAAACTGATAATTCATAAAGTCTTACCAAAACAAAAACTTGAGAGAAGTCATTCTCAGGGTGAGCTCCAATGGTGTGTTGAATTGTTTTACATGTTTGCCCACCATTTATTATTTGAAGATTTTCTGCAGAAATATCCCAATTCTTTTCTTGTAAAGCGTTGTAACTAAACTTTCGACAAATCATGGTAATTCCATTGTTTTTAAAATAGAAATTATCCTTTTTGTCGCTTAATAAGGTTCCTTGAATTGCTTCGTTTACACGATTTCTGTTTAATCCCAAGTATCTTCTTATGTTCTTTTCTAATAGTCCATCTCCATGAGTATCAAAAAGCTTTGCGACTTCTAATACATTAAGTTTTCCTATTAGAACACGTTTAAAGTTAAAATTCTCAACAATACTTGCTCCATGCATTCTTAAAGAAGCTTTAATTCCTTTGGATGACTGTATGAAGTCTACAATAGACTCGTGGTTTATATGCTCAAATTCAACTTGATCTTTTGGGAAATTGGCGTTGGTTAAATGTTGTTCCCCTTCTTGATTCCATTTAAGTCCATTGTTGAATAGTACTACCTTTACAACTGGAATATATCCATCTCCAATCAGAGAACGAATTTCTTCGATTTCAGCTTTTAATGTTGGATTTAAATTACTGATATCTTTATCGACATCGAAGATTGTCCAAATTGTATTAACGACTTTTTGAACTTCATTTGCAGGAAAGTTTGCGTCAACCTCAAGGTTCATTTTATATTTTCCTTGAAATATTGTTACAGGCAATTCTAAATCTGTCGTGTCTCCCACATAAATTGAATCAATTCCTGCATCACCTCCACCGTCTGTTAACATGGAATGAGCCTCAGTCAATTCAATATTTAGATATGTTGAAACTGCTAACAAAACAAATGCACGTGAAATCTTCTTTTGTTCATCATTTATGTCAGCAAACCAATCAGGCTTTTCTTGAATTATCTTCTTAACTCGTTGGTCAATAATATGTTTATTTATGTCCATTTTCCATTGATAATTTTCGAATTTAAACTAAAAATTCAGATTTCTTGTTACACATTGTCGGTTTCTCAGCTTGCCGCTAACGTCAGAGTCCCGAAGGGTCGGGATGTGGTGAAAAAACCTATTCACAATCTGAGATATTAATATGGGGCTAAACCGAGAGAAAAGCAAGTTTGGTTGGTTTTGAACTTGTCCAAAGCAAGATGATACGAATCCAAAGTTTTAGTGCCAATGCTCCACCAAAATTAGCGAAGACCCAGCCAGCACCAAAGACCTGATTTTTTTTGCATATACAATGCGAACAGGCGAAGCTATGCTCAATATCAGCAAAAAGTAAACCAAGCTCCTCTAAGAAGCTAAAAACAGCAAGGAAGAGAAGGCTTGCCTTGGCAATAATGGCAATTGCTTTAAAAATTGAGCATCCAAAAAGTATAAAAAGGTGATACCAAACCTTATTCAAACCCCATAGAAAAATTTCACTTCCACTAAAGTTGTAAAGGTCAACCGCAAGCTTCATTCAACACAGGCTTAAATCGAAGCCGGAAGAGGGGCTTCGTTTAAGTCTTATTTGTTAGCACCAGTATTTTTCAGCACTCTGGCAATCTCCAAATATTTTTCCCTCTAAAATAAATCCAATTGCTGTCAATATTTTGTCTATACAAGATTTTGTCATGGATTTGAATGAAAAAGCACTCCTTTGCATTGCTGTCTCTGTGGTCATGAAATAACAAATACGATGTCGAAGAATTGAATGGATAAAAACCTTGGCTCTTTAGTTGAAAGAGAACGCATTTACGACCGAACGTTTCTATTTGCTTGATTTCTTTAGTGTCTAAAAGTGATTGAATTGTCGCTTTATCTTTCAATGGAAAATTGAATAAAATATCGTCAATTAGATTTTGGTTTATGTAACGTCTTTCAAGGTCGACACGGGAATTGTCAGTAGCATACGATGGTTTCGGAAAGTCAAAGTTATTTTTGTCAAGTAGCTGCTTTACAAGTTTACAATTGTCTAGAGTTGAATTTTCGTAAACTGTTTTTTCAAAATTTCTGTTTGATGAACATGAAATTACAATAAGCCCTAATAATATATAAAGTAGTCTAATTTTGTCGCTCATAATATTGGTGCTAACGTTCCCGGGCTTTGCGTTCGGGCGGGTTTCGGAGCACAAAGCTTCAATTTATTACTAAAGTTCAATAGAAGCACAAAACTCCAAGTTTGCACGTCAGCCCGCCTGACGCAAAACCCGTGTTGAACCGAAACCCTTTCAGGGGAAAATGGTAAGGAATGATTATTTTCATAGGATTAATTAATCAAAAATATGAAAAAAAATTCATGCTGAGAGTGTTGTTGTAATTGAGGGTATGCAGCGCAAGATGATTGTGGGTGATTATTCCAAACGGAGCATTTCCAATTACCTGCGCGAGATTCGGTTTATTGCCGAGTATTATCCGGAAAAGCCGGTATCCGACTTGAGCCAGGTTGAGATTGAAGAGTATGTGCTTTACCTGAAGCAAACCTTGAACCTGGGTAGAGACAAATGCCGCATGACCGCCTCTGCATTGCAATGGCTGTTTAAGCAGATGCTAAACAAGCCTTATGTATTGCCAAGCAAGCTGTATCCCAAAAAGGCTTTTCACTTGCCGGCTGTCATGCATGTGGATGAGGTTAGGCAATTGCTGTCGTCGGGTTTGAGTACCAAACAAAGGGCATTGTGCGAGCTGCTGTATTCCACGGGAGTTCGGTTGGAGGAATGTACGCTTTTAAAGATTGGAGATGTTGATAGCAAGAATGGAT